>Ga0181469_100478_pt1 | contig 15043 bp, 9 predicted proteins | sample InSIn2SAF170_2_FD_119081 | JGI IMG/M metagenome (GOLD analysis project Ga0181469, IMG submission 119081) | Clean room microbial communities from NASA Spacecraft Assembly Facility at Jet Propulsion Laboratory, Pasadena, California, USA -... ... | reverse complement strand
GGCGTTATGGTGTCGACGAAGGTTTAAGGTCGGTCTCTCAGTGGGAAAATGACTATTATGCCATTGTTGTAAGGTTTAGGATTTCCTTTAATAAAAAAGAGGAATATTGTAGTAAGGGTAGACGAGTAGTTGAGATAGGCTATTAGCTTCCTCATAGCCTATGTTCAATTCCTCGAGATAACATACTTAGCATATGTTGATTGGGTTCAAGTGGTAAGAGCCTCAAGGTGTTTTCACTTTACACATAGTTAATACTTAATATCTCGAATTCTTACTTAGTCATTAGATCTTTATATATTACATAATTAGAAAAACGTAAATTAAATTATTAAACTTTAAATATAAAATTAAAATTATTTTAAAAACATAGATTAGATTATTAGATTTTGAATATAAAATTAAAATTATTTATTATTATAATATAATTTGTAACATCAAATTTTATTAATCAAATATATTATTGACTATATTTAAAAAAAATTTACACCATTGAAATTTGATTATTAATTTCTCTTACTGAAATATTATATTATAAATTATAAATAAACAACTTTTATTTATTATTAAAAGTACATATAAAAAATGCTATAAATCTATATTATTAAATCATCATTATTATAATACACTAATAATAAACTTTTGAATATAGATTTTCTGATAAGGAATATATTGTGCACACAAACCTTCCATATTCACCCTAAAAGTTTAGGGCAGCATAATTACATATTCATTTTTATTTATATATATATATATAAAGTTTTAAATTCCTTATCTTTCCATCTAGATGCAGTTCGTAATCAATACTATAAACAAAAGTAAAACTTATGTCATTGTTACCAAAACATACGTTATCATGGACAAACTTTCCATATTCACCCTAAAAGTTTAGGGTAGCATAATTACAGATTCATATATATATAAATTCCTTATCTTTATCTTTCCATCCAGATGCAATTGGTAATCAATATTATAAACAAAACCAAAACTTACGTCATTGTTACCAAAACATACGTCATCATGGATTTCAAATCGCTGTATCCTTGAATCAAAATATATATACTAAGAACTACGCATCGTCATCCTTGCCAGAAATTCAATGTTATGGACTCCTCAATATTTCTATCTACCATCCGTCTCCGCATGCATGTCTTACATCAAAATTACCATCTACTATCGTCTCCGAGTGCGTCCCTGAATGCTTACATCATCATTGAAGTACAATGATGGCCTAAAATTTAATTGTTCTGAGATTACAGCCATGCAGTTTGTTGGAAGAAAAAGGAATAACGAGAACGTGATCAGATATCAGAGATATTTGAAGGTGTACATAGCTTGCCTCAATATATGGGAGAACCATTAATGTATAGACGACCCAAACATTTTCGTAAGGCAGGGGGCTTAAATGCTTTCAGATAGGTGTTGACAGCTCATTCTTGTCGACGGACGAATGAAGATTACGGAACAGAAAATAATAATGAAACTGAAACAGAAACTTTGAAGTAAAATTTTCAGTAGATCTCCATGTGCACAGCCTGTAGCGTGTTCCTTATTGTGGACTCCCATGTATTCCAATGATATGGGTTGTTCCATCACAGAAGAGTAGCACTGTGGATTACAGTAAACACCCTTCGGCTCGAATCATAACGCTTACTTCTCTAGGTCTGCTGTGACATATTCACAATATATAAACCGTGTCAGCCTTCGGTCCACTGATGGTGAAGAAGGCAACGATTTGTAGGGTTTCCCATTTAGATTTTGGCTAGCTTCCTATGTTTATTTTATTTTATCCCATCCCGATGATATTAGATTTGGTTGCTCGTCCAGCTTGCTATGTTTATTTTATTTTATCCCATCCAGATGATATTAGATTTGGTTGCTCCCTGTATTCTGGTATGCTTTTTTTTGTTTGCCAGAGTGGTTTGAGTTTATTAGATATTATATTAAGTTTGACCTGGCGTGAGAAATTACAATTCAAGAGCATCCAAGTTGTCAAAATCATTGGGGATGCCATGGCCACAAAGGCTCTTAGGATTTTTTGCCATAAAATTTGAATAGCAGATTTAACATTATACCCATTACTATCTATTCTACCCCAACAGACAATGTACTCTGGCACCTTCAACAATGCTACTTGGCATAGGTATTTGAATAATTAATATATATATTTGAAATTCATATAGATATAAAATTGTATATTTTATATATATAACTTTTAGCTTATTATCATATATGTGTATATTTTTATTTAATTTAAAAATTCATGTTGAATTGTTTTAATGAAAATTATACCATGATTAAGTTCCTCTAATCATATACTTACATGAAAGTCTTTCCTTCCTTCTTTGGTATCTTGCATTGGTTTTACTACAATAAGCTCTCCACCACAGGTAAGTTCTCCACCGCATGTTTCTCACGGACATATGTGAGATGATTTTGAATACTGTCCAAGTTAGATTTTAGGATCCAATTTAGAAGTCCATTAGTAACTTAGTGAAGGTATAGATCACATTCTATAAAGGGATCATCATACTTTATAGGAAGTTAGTGAGGTAGTGGGTGTTACTACTAAGACCCAAAGAACTAGTTTTTGGATTTTTGGTACTCTATGAGTTCTCATTTTTATTGTTGTAAGAAAGTAAAAGGTTCAACATGAAACAACTAGGTTTTTCTTTTTTACTTGAAATGGATGCAATTTTTTAGGACTAAGCTGTTATAGGAGCGTAAAATGGATGTAATTTTTAAGGACTCATTGGTTATTTTACATAGTTGCTAGTACATGGGCTCCTAACATGGGTGGAAATTGTTGCAACTCATTCATAATGCACACTACCATTCTCTACTTATCGGGGGTGTCACTGTATATGAACATTTAGGACCTCTTGAGGACCTTATTTAGGACATAATTTGACCATATTACATACATTATTAAGGGTATATATGACTAATTTTATTTATGAAATACTAGACTTTCCCTATCATTTGGGATAATCTTATATTTTTAGCGTTTTTCTACATTTAGTAAGTCTATTTTAGTAAGGAGTGACACCTAAGATGACATTTGGTAGTGACTTGGCACTAAAGATGTAGTCACATGGAAATTTTCTCTATGTTATTGCACACTACCTTATCTATAACGCCTCTAATTGCCAATGCACATAACCTCACTTATTTGCTGGGACGACCTTATCCACAACCTCATACACTCACCTTCGAAGCTCAACCTCATACACTCATCTTCCAAGCTGATCCTTTGACTTTCAGATTTATTTTGGAGGTTTCTTGGTATTTTAGAGTTAGGGGTTACATGAGGGAGTATAAAATTCATTTCAAACTTAATTTTCACACCACTTATACTTAGTGAACCATATTTGAGACTCATACTCTATTTTGGGGTCTCATACTCTAATGTCAAGCATGTAGGTGATCAATGAAAATGCTTTTCTATTTTATAGTATACACACACTATGGAACCCCAACCTAGAGCAAATTAGTTCCTTTGAAGGTGTGTTATAAATATGTATTCATGCCATGAAATAATGCATACACGAGTTTATGAGTAATTCAAATTGTCTCTTGAGCTACTTAGTCTTTTCTTGATAATTTCATCCTCTCTTCTTTCCTGTTATGTAATTACTAGTGTAGAATTTTTAAAACATAGATCTCTTAATTTCAATTTAAATCTAACATACATCACATGGTTGATTCTTAGGAAAAATAACACATAATTCTTAATGGAAATAACCAACTTTTTAGCTCGATTGACACTTTCCAGTGAGGTATCCCTTTACGTGTGTATGTATTGTTGATGTATAACATCCCATATTTAATAATATGGTATTGGTTTATTCCTTTCTTGAACATTGCATACCTCAAATACATTTAGGAGCTTCCAAAAACTACACCACACATGTCAAGGGTTGTTATATCTAATTTACTCCATTAATAAACTATACGATGACAACAAATTTGATATCACACTATTTCATGAAGTTGAGTTCTATATCCTTATTCAACTGCCCAAATTAGTATGGGCTTGGATGATTGCGAATCTCCAAACAAAGCTTATTAATTATGTTTGTTGCTATGAGATTGTCTTATGAGCTAGAATTAAGTAGGGCATATATCTTCTTCTTCTTGACCTAGGTCTTGATATGGAAATGTTTTTTTATGTCTGTATCTTCCTTGTGATGAAGGATACTCAAATTAACCTCCTACAATGAAGTGCAAGAAATATTTTGATCCACATCTAAGATACTTCCTATTTGATCTCTTGAAGCTACTTCTAGAAGGTTCTTCTTCTTAGCCTTTCTCTTACAATTAATATGATCCAACTCTTTGCATATTTTCCAACACTTTTCTTAAATGTGACCATAAATACTAAAATGGATGTAGCGGTTAGTTAGATTATTGCACTGAAGTGTACTTTTTATCATCTCCTTGTATTTTTCTTCCCACTTTCTCTTCCCCTCCATGGAAGTGACTTGGTGCTTCTTTTGCTTGGAATAGATTCACTCCCTTTTTTTCCATATATTTTCCAGATATTGTACTTACACACTAATATCATCAAGTGTCCTATGCTTTAAGTGATCACATTCTTTCAATAATGACTACGAAGAAACTCCAAATAATTGAGGAGTACATCTAGGCTCTTTACAGGGATACCAAGGATGATAACCACACTCTTGAATTAAGTTGTGTAATCTTGCATATTTTTCCCATATCCTTTCCTAAAGAAATTCTAATGGATCCATTGGTCCTCTACATACCCAATAAGTAGAGATCCGATGTAATGAGGGATTTAATATTCTCCCACTTAGTTAGTAGTATATCATTCTCTAGCCTAAGTTTCTGCATGTGACTTCCCAATATGTTAACACATCACCCTCTAACTTCAATTTGGAAAATGAAATATTCTTCTCTTTTTATATATGATGCCACCTAACATAGACCTATGACTATTTCTAGCAATAATTCAAATTTATTGCATTGATCTCACTTTGGTAAGGATGGATATCCACTTTTGCTTCTGTCATAAATAAGGAGAGTGAAGAGGAAATGGTATTAGAGCATTGTTTCTCTTCCTCATTCTATGATGCAGGAGCATAAGGCTTGACGACAAATTCGAGGAATTATTCCAAAAATACAAAAAAATATTACAGGCAAAGGAGTGGGATCCTTTAGCCATCGATTTCCATGTTTTCCTAGTTAAGCATAGAGCTAGAAACTAGGATTTGATCATGATGTAATAAATTTTAGTTAGTTAAATGTAGTGGAGATTCTCAAGGAGAATGTCTCGCAAGACAGATAGGGTGAATAAATTTTAGCCTTTGAATTAGGATCTGGTTGTTATGATGAACCAATACTTATGTAATTTTCACACTATTGTAAGAGGATTTTGATTGTTCAAGAAATTTGGCTTTCCTGGAGTAAATCCGATAAATTGGGAAAATTTAGTTTCTGTGTATGTGAATGAGAAATTCCTTGTCAAATCCCGAAGGATAATCTCCTTCGAAATTTCTTTGTTATTGTGAAATTTGAAGTTTAATTGGTGTTCTGTGAGATTGAATGAAATTGTGTTGATTGTGTTAAATTCTGTGTTTTTCTTTATAACTGAGTTTCTCGTGAATTCTAGGTGTGTTGAGTGGATGGTCGAGATCAGTGGAGGAATACCAAGGAAATAGCGCATGAAGATTAATTTTGGACCGATAGATCTCGGTCGAGATAGATCAATGGTGTTAGGGCGAGGATGTTACATGAGAGTTAACGAGTAGGAGCGGTTGGAGAAACACACAAGTGGATTTTGGGTGGAGGAAAGACTATAAATGGTAATTCCCCCGTTCGCTTCGATTCTATACACAACGAGGAGAGAGAGGTAAACTGCTTTTTGGGTGGATTTGGAATGCACAACTTAATGGGCCGATATACTTGTGAGCTGTTAGATCTAATGGAAGAAAGTTTGAAGTCGGGAAGTGATGTGACCATTGGATCTTGAATAGATCAACGGTGAAGAAGTGCCGACGAGTTTTTACAAGGCGGATTTCAAATTTTATTAAACTATGGTTTGTGTTACCATTGGGTCCAGACTAGTGGAAGTTTATTGGAACTCTGTGACTTTTGGAGGGGTTTGCTAGCTTAAAGGAAGCTCAAAAAATTGTCATTGGATGACAAAGAGCTCATCGAACCAACAGTTACACCCGCAAAAAAAGGTAGAAGATATAATGTCACAATTTGGGAGATTAACACTCCTTCCTGCACCCAGACTGCCATCATTCTATTTCCTTAAATCCTATTATGGATCTTCATGATCTTTTAATTTCCCCTCTAATCTAATCTCTTAGTTATAGTGTCTAGCCTCCCTAAACTTTCTAACCTTGCTTAGAGGAAATGTTATGAAAAAGGCCATATTTTAAGATATGTTAATGACTTTCTCCTCTATCCTCACAAACATGTCTTCTACTAATATCATGGCTTGTTATGAATGCACTTGTTCACCATGGATAGGGCTTTTCATCTTTTTATTAAGAAAGTTACTTGATTATGCAATTTCCCACAAATACTCCAAAGAAAACCACTTTAATACCAATATGATTTATAAATTTCCATGGATATTCCACTAGAATAGTTGTTCACAACAAATATTGTACTATTTTAAGTTCTTATATTATGTTGATTTATTTTCCTCACAATACAAATTGATCAATTACTAGATTGCTCAAATTTAGGAAATAAATGAAATAAGAAATGGGAAGAAAAACCACATAGAAAGAACATCCTTGCAAAATTTATCCTAGAAGTCCCAATACAAGAGAAAACATAACCAGAAGTTGAGCCTTTCCCTCTTCTCTCTTTTCTTTAGCTATGAAAATGCACATATAAATGAATGGGAATTTTTACAGGGTTACCTTTAATACTATGGTGAGAATGGATATTGTTACGAGCCATTTGTCACATCTTGTCAATAGGCTTGCAAACTCAATTATTCAACATTCATATACATTTTTTCATCATCCCTTCACAAACCCCTAAGCATCACTTCTCCAAACAACTCTAAGTTTCTCAGAATGTCTCCTCAAAATCATTGTTTTATGCCCCAATGCATGTGGCCCTTTAGCCCACATGAGTTCAACACATGTTGCATGCCTAGTCACCAATGATGATAAGCACAACTTTCTCCTTACTCCAGGTGCGCTGATTCTAGAAATTCTGGAAAAGTGAAAGATATTTCCTAACCTTCATCATCCAGGAGCTTCCAAGGTAGTTTTAACCATTCACCATGGATAAAGAAATTGAATCCTATCTTGGAGGCCATATCTCTTATCCCTTGATCTCAACTTCCCCTGTTAAGTGGATCTCAAGCCTAGATTGGTAATTGGATAAGAATCCCCAAACTACCACTTCCTCTTACAAATTTATTGCCTTCGATAAGGTATGGGTTGGATTTTGAAGATTGATTACACCCTCATGTTGCTAGTTTGAACCTAAGGAGTCATGAATTTTATACATTAGGGTTGGTGTTGAGGTATCCTTTGTGACAAGGAATGGCAAGTCAACTTAAGTCATATATGAAATTTTTTTGATGTGGTACCTGCAGCTATGATGGGTAAGAAATTTAGCTGCTATTAAGTTTTTCTTTTTAAAAGAAACAGAACAACTGAATAAATATATTTCTTAAATCCCTCAAAGAAAACTGTGAAAATAAACACAAAACCCTATAGAAAGGAAATATTGTGGTAAAATATTCAATGAGGTAAGGCAATTAAATGCCACCAAATAATCCAGATAGTTCAATTCAAAGTGTACAAGTACGAAAATGAAGAAACATAAATCTATGATAGTTTCAAAATTAGGAAAGACCCTAGACCCTATAAATTATAATAGGGAGGTTTACCACTTCAACATTCATGGTTAACGAATTCAGGTCAAGGGACCCCTGGGAATTGAATGTTGGAAATAATACTGAGAGGGGGGTGAACCAGTGTTATCATATTAATAATTTTATTTTCCAAACATATTTATGTATGCTACTTCAGTGAAGTGAACTATCATGTACACACAACCGTGATTCAATAAACCAGCGTATATCCAAAGAGCATGTGATTTAGACAATTTATCATGTGTTGAGATTAAAGCAGTACATCAGTAACTTATTAGAGAGTGCAGTAAAAGAAAAGTAAAGCATCACACATAAGTTTCACACATGAACACAAGGATTTAAGGTGCAAACCCAATGTGGGTAAAAACCGCCTGCTGCTCTCGTTTTTTCTTCTTTTAATAGTAAGAAAATATGTTTACAATCTTGTAATGGTGTAGACTCATACCAGTATGCAAGATTTTAACCTACAGAAGGTTACAACCATCTCTCATTCTCTAGCTTCTACTGGAAGGGAACTACAACACCCTAGCTCTTGTACTAGCCAATATGTTTACTAGTACGTAGGTGCTAGCCTACTGGAAACTCCACTCTTCCACCAGGGACCATGTTTTGTGAATTTTTAGAATTGATACTCCTGGATCACAACACCACAATCTGAAGGCCACATTTCATCAAATTTTCACACTGGACCCATCAAAACTTTTAAACCTAAACTACATCAACTAATATTTAGTTTATCTTAACAATTAGCTCACTCACACCAGAACATTGTGCTGAACCTAGAACCTTGCATCATCATTCAGAACCAGTTGTAACCTCAAAAATCATGCATTAGAGTGTATATACTACTTGGCAGAACCCAAACTGCCTGTATACACTACTTCCGTGAATTAAACCTACGTATACCTTCAAAACTACTCCAAACATAAACTTTTGAATCAAATCTACATAAACCATCAATATACTAAATATCTACTATTAGCTTACAAATTTTTACACAGGTAGTGACAGAGATCACTTCTTCTCACTTATACAATCAATCAATCAAATGCCAGCCTCCTTATGCATTCAGTTTTACATTCCGATCTAAGAAGACTTCATTGACAGACAACAACAAAGCAACGTAATTTGATCAGACAGATCCGTTAGATCTAAAAAAAGAAAATTATTTTGTATACGCTACTTGAAACAACCGAACCTACGTGTATACACTCTTTGGCTGAGACGAACTTGCGTACAGATCTGCAAATATTGACTCAGAACTTTGTTGCAATTCCAGACTTCAGACAAACCCAAATCAATGATAGATAACGAATAGAATAGGCACAAAACATCAGATCTAGTCTCAACCAATATCAGATCATTAAAGAATAAGTCATTTCAAGTCTCATGATTCCTGAATCGATATTGAACTCAAGGTGCACATGAATATTTCAGATCTAGTCCCAAACATAACCCTGCAACATAAAATGTACTTCAAATAGAAGTATTCCTTAGAATATTATTGCTTGCACACCTGGACTTAGGATCTTCTCTTCCTTATATAGCTTTAGGCCCTTTTCCAACACCCTAAACCAAAACCACTTAGTACCAATACGTTGGACCAAAACCACTTAGGACCAATACCTTGGACCAAATACCTAGGGTCAATACCACTAACCAAATAGCTTGGACCAAAAACTTGATTTTCCATCCCATACGTGCTTTTTCTCCTGTGAAAGTTCATGTGTACATATACACTCTTTTTGTTTTGTGCTCCCATGTGTATACGCTAGTTTGAGAAAGTGAACCAGCGTATACCTCTGTTTCTTTAACCCTTGGAGTTTGATCTGTAATCCTTTGTTGTTAACTTGTTGCATTGTGAACTGTCACCTTTGTGAGTTGCCATCAAGGACAACACCTGCATCATAATGTCAACAATCTCCCCCTTTAGAATTGATGGCAACAACAACACCAAGACACTCTCCCCCTTTGACATCAAGGGAAAAGGGCAGACCAATATATTCTCCCCTTTCGATATACATTATGCTGAATTCTCTTATTAATCGCCCCCTATGTTGAGATATACTAAACCGTCCATGCGAGGTCCATGCTCCCCCTTAGCACATGCAGAATCTGCAAAAAATTATTTTGAAAAATAATAACATGACTCTATAATTCAACTAAGTGAGTATGACCTTCCTATCACCAATGAATCATACATCCATCCATCTCCCAACCAAGTGGGGATACACCAAATTTGAATCATCCACCGAACCAAGTGGGGATATACCAATTGTTTATACATGATAGAAATATAATAAATATCACATCATCCATCCCATGCAAAGTGGGGATACAAATTGCATCATTTGTCCAATAGGACTCATTGAAATGTATGAGAAGACATATCACACTGTAGTCTTTTACATGACTTAAGCAACAAATGGTATAAATATCTCAAGCCATAACTGGACTCATCAACCATAATGCGAACAATGCAGAATGTGTGTGAAGGCTAATGCTCCCCATGAACCTGTGCTACCTATGCATTGTTAACAATTCAATGATCAAGGCATATTTGTTAGTCAGATAAAAATTAATGAACAAAGCATATCGATAGACTGTAATCATCAACATGAGACAGAGCACCCATATCAAAGTCTGCCCCACTTTTTTTCTTGTATGAAAAAACATGTACACTCCTTCAACCACAGAAACCTGTATGTATACACGACTATAATTCATCAAACACGCGTATAATAACCTTTTTTATGAAAAATAGGATTTAACAACTAAATGATGTAGCAACTACTCCCAGCTTTTGTCTGATATATTCAAATGTTTCTCTGGACAGTGGTTTAGTGAATATATCAGCAACCTATTCTTTGGAGGGAACATACTCCAATTTGACCTTTTGTTCAATCACTTGTTCACGTAGAAAATGGTACTTGATGGGTATGTGCTTGGTCTTGGAGTGCATGACTGGATTCTTGAAGTACTGATGGCAGTGGTATTATCACATTGAATGGAGATGGGTGGAGTACATGTGATCTGAATGTCTTGCAAAATTTGCATCATCCAAAGGAGTTGTGTGTAGCAAGATGCAATAGCCACATATTCATCTTCAGCTGTAAATAAAGCAATTGAGCTTTGTTTCTTGCTGAACCAAGACACTAACCTGGAACCCATATAGAATGCACCACAACTAGTTCTTTTTCTATCATAAACACTTCCTGCCCAATCTACATATGTATATGCATGAAGAGTAAGATTTTCATCTCTAGGATACCATACTCCAAAGTCCTGAGTTCCTTGAAGATATTTGGAAATTATTTTTACTGCGTAAAGGTGTGATTCCTTTGGATTTGATTCCATTGGAATATTCCAACTATTCCTACTGCATGCATGATGTCAGGTCGGGTTCCTGTTAGATAAAGCAAACTGCCAATCATGGATCTGTAAGTGGGTTGATGTATTTTTTTTGATTCATCATTTGAGCTGAGACTGCATCCTATTACCATTGGGTTACTACCAATTTAGAATCTTCCATTACGTACCTTTTCAAGACCTATTTCAGATATTTGATTTGTGAAAGAAAAATACCATCTTTAGTTTATTAAATTTGTAGACCAAGAAAATAGGTAAGTGAAGAAAGCAAGTACATTTCAAATTCTTGTTGCATTACTGAAGCAAAATTCTGACTCATGGATTCTTCATTGCTCCGAAAAATGATATCATCAACATAAACAATAATAATTAGCAATTTATCAGTTTCAATCTTTGTATATAGAATGCTATTTGTAGAACCTTTTCTAAAACCTTGTTGGTATAGATATTTGTCAAGGTGGTAATACCAAGCCCTTGGAACCTGCTTTAGACCATAGAGAGCCTTTTTGAGTCTTCATACAAGATTTGCATCATTTCCAAGAATGAATCCTTCTGGTTGTTCAATATAAACTTCTTCTTCTAAATATCCATTAAGGAAGGCTAATTTTATATCCATTTGGTATAATTTGAATTTCTGAAAGCTGAAAAGAGCAAGAAACATCCTTATGGCTTCAATTCTGGCAATAGGTGCAAAAGTTTCTTCAAAATCTATACCTTCTTGTTGAGCATACCCTTTACAAACAAGTCTAGCTTTGTTTCTAATGACTTCTCCATTTTCATTCAGCTTGTTCTTGAATATCCATTTAGTTCCCATAATATTTTTATCATGAGGTCTAGGAACTAATTCCCAAGTATCATTCTTTTCAATTTTCCCAAGTTCTTCATCCATGGCCTTGACCCAACATTCATCTTTGCATGCTTCATTTACATTTTGAGGTCCGATGGAGGATAGTAATGCTAGATAGCTTGAGGTCCCTATAATAGTTCTTCTTTTCTGTACACCTACGTCTCTTTCACCTAAAATTTGAGTTTCTGGATGATTTCTCTGAACATACCTAGACGAAGTCTTTTATTCTACCATTATCTCTTCTTTTGGTGTTGCATTGGTTTCTTCTTCAATATAATTTTGATTTGATGTGGGAAAGTAATCCGCATCTTCCTCATTGTTATAATCTTCTGTTGATTTTATCTATTTTGCATTTTTGCATGCTTCATCAACTGCAACATCAATGATTTCAACAATATTCCCAAGTCTTTTATTATAACATTTATATCCTTCTGGAAGAATAACCAAGAAGAATACCTTCATCTGCTCTTAGTTCAAACTTAGCAAGCTTTTCATTAGTCCTTCTGATAAAACATTTTCTTTCAAAAAGTTTAAAGTATTTTATAGTAGCAGTCTTACCATACCAAAGTTCATGTGGAGTCTGAGTGCTATTTACTTGAACATTTGCTTTGTTGAGAATAGTCGTGGCAGTGAATGCAACTTCACCCCAGAAGGTTGCAGGAGTTCCAGATTCATCTAGCATAGCTCGAGCCGTTTGTTGAACTGTTTTGTTCATTCTTTCTACCACACCATTTTTCTGAGGAGTTCTTGCAGTGGAGAATTTCATTTTTATTCCATGTTGTTCACAAAAGTCAAAGAATTCATCTGATATAAATTCCCCTCCTCAATCAGAATCAGATCTGAGGCATTTGATTTTTCGATATGATTCATTTTCAACCAAAGCTTTGAAGAATTGAAATTTTCAAATGCTTCATATTTATCCTTTAGAAGACCTATCCAACACATTCTGGAAAAATCATCAATGAAAAAAATAAAGTATTCTTCTCCACGAGGTGGCTTTTTCCTTTTTGGTCCACATAAATTAGTATGGACAAATTCAAGAGGCTTACTAGCTGACCCTTCCTTTTGCATGAAGTGAACTCTGGTTTTCTTACCGATTTGACATGTTTTGCATATTGTATTCTTTGGGATGCTGATATCTAGAAGATCATGGACATCCTGGAGTTTGCATGCTTTTCTTCTTTGAGAAAGGCTTAGATCTCCCAATCTTCTATTCCATAGCCAGTTTTCATCAATTTTTCTTAGATATCACTGTTGTTTTCCTTCCTTAAGTATGTATAAGCTTTTTGGAGTTCTTGTACCTTTGATTACTATCTCTCATATATCAAGCTCACAAACAACATATCCATTTGATCGAAACACCACTTCATTTCCTTGATCACACATTTGGCTGACACTCAGAAGGTTATGCTTTAAACTATCTACATATATAACATTTCCAGTTTTAACCATTTCTTAAAAAAAAAAAGAAATTTACCTTTTATGACAGCTGGAGTGTCATTTCCAAATGGGACATTCTTTTCATTTTCTAAGGCATTATATGGTTGAAGGTCACATGTCATGTGTTTTGAGCATCCACTGTTGATGTACCACTGATTTTATTTTCCTTCTGCATACAAGGTTATACCACATCTTTCTATTTGAGATTCTTTCCTTCTCCATATCTTTAGATTTAATGGTGTCTTCTCCTTTTGAGATGTTTGCCGAAATTTTCTCCTGGATTCATATTCTTCATGACCAAAGTTGTTACAGATTGAACATTCTATTTCATTTTCAAGAGGAGAAAAGTTATTATAGGAACTTCTCTTGATCCCTGTTACATTCCTTTGATTTCATGCTTCTCTAATCATGATGGTTTTGTAAGAAACACATTGAGAAACATGGTGCCCAAAATTATGACATGAAAAACATTGCCCATTAAAGAAGTTTCTGCAACTATCAAATCTATTTACCTGTTGATTGTAGTTTCTATTGATATTAATCTTTGGAGAAAATTGAGTATGATTTACATGAGGTTGGTTGTGGCTTCTATTCATCCTTGGAGTAAATTGAGTATGATTTACCTGGTGATTAGCTTTATGCCTTTGCTGACGATTGTCATACTCTTCATTGGTCTTTGTTGCATCAAGATAGATTTTGGTGGAGGTAAACAATGTCTGTGATTGAGATGCTTCTTCAGTATATCCAAGACTTGTCTTTATCAGAGGAGAATGCTGAACTTTGATAATTTCATTTAATGTTTATGATCCTTTAGAAAATCTAAGATTTGAGAGATTTTGTTTTCTCAAGATCTTTTCTTAGACCCACAATTTCACATTCTAGTTTTTCATTGTGTTTTTCTGTTTTAGCGAGTTGATATGTCAAGGTATTTATAATCATATTCTTTTCTTCTAGACAGATTTTGAGTTTAGATATTTCTTCATGAAATTTTTCCTTTTCTAAAGCATCCCAAAAGTTATCATCGTCATAAGCCATGAGAAGTCTATAATCATCACTATTAGATAAACCATCACTATCCTCTTCTACACTATCCCAAAAATCATTGCTATCATAAGCCATGAGAAGTCTGTATTCTTGTCCAATTTCATCTTCATCACTATTAGATAAACCATTGCTATCTTCATGAGTAGTAACTCCTTTTATTCACAATTTTTTTCTATTCCCTTTTGCATATTCCTTTCCTTTTTCATATTTATCTTTACGAGGACATCTAGCAACATAATGACCGACTCTGCCACAAGTAAAGCATTTGAAAGGTAGCTTGCCTATAAACCTTCCAGAACCCCATTGAAGCTTCTTAACAAAATTTACCTCATCTTCTTCTTCTGAAATGTGTCCTGATTCATTATGTTCTTCCTTTCCTTTCGATGAAGCTTTAAATGCAGATTCTCTCATATATGATGGACCTCCTCTTCCCATTTCAAGAGAAATTATCATCCTGTGAAGCTATGTCA
>Ga0181469_100300_pt2 | contig 15114 bp, 18 predicted proteins | sample InSIn2SAF170_2_FD_119081 | JGI IMG/M metagenome (GOLD analysis project Ga0181469, IMG submission 119081) | Clean room microbial communities from NASA Spacecraft Assembly Facility at Jet Propulsion Laboratory, Pasadena, California, USA -... ... | reverse complement strand
ATCACACCCACAATGCCAAACTTCAAGCATCACCCCTCCTAACCTTGCCCGCAGACCTCCTCACGAAAATTCTCCACCAAATCCTCCACCCCCGCGACCAGATCGCGTTCACACTAACTTGCAAGCAAACCGCCCTCATGACATCCAATATCCCCCTCAACACGTTCTACTTCACCGTCACGACCTTCGGAAAGGAGATAACAATCCTCTATGCCCACAGACACTTAGTCCTCGCCATGCAACAAAAATGGGCCTTCATCCCCGCACACACACAATTCTGTAAAAACTGCGAAAGATTCCTGCCTAAACAGCGCATCTGGACGGACGGGAAGGGTAAGGATATTAGCATGCTGAAGCGTGTGGATTGGATGTGGGCTGTTGCGCAGTGGAGGAAGGGTGGGAAGATTTGTCCGAGGTGTCAGATTTTGGGGGCTGGTGAGGGGGTGGAGGAAGGGGAGTGGGTGCAGGCTTGGCCGGAGGGGTATGGGAGGGGGGCATTGGTTAGGCATGTTCTTCTTTGAGTGTGGGGGGGAAGGATCGGAGCTGTGGGGTAAGTGTTGGGGAATACGATGGGAGGAGGGATGACAGCATTTTGGGAAATGTCAATGCAGGCGTGAGTAATGCCGGAGTATGAGGTAAAGATTGCTGCCGAGCAGTGTTTAGATGTCTTCCTCTATTTGTGCACGACGAGGAAAGCTATTGCATTCGCTCACAGTAAGAGCTTAGATAAAGAGACTGCCAATCATAGTCTTTGCACTAACCAGTCGATGGTTTCTTTGCTCAAGGTTTTAGCAAGTTTTCCCAAGTGCTTTCGCATCGTTTCAAACCTTTGCGATGTTTTGTGACGTTCTGCAACTTTTTGCAAAACACCATAATGAACGCTATGTATCTATTGGTTTACAGTATAATCCTAGCACGGTAACCGTCAATCTTCTCTCCAGAGGCCTTGTCTGACAACAAAGAAAATAACCAATCGGACACCAGGAACGTCAGGCATGACAACCTAATCAGCCAATCGGACATCAAAAGCCGATCAGCCACGCAGCCCAGCTCTTGCTCGGTTGACTTCGTTTGACAACCATGTGGTACTTTAGATACCGAGTTCAAGACTGATAGTCTGTACCCACTCGCTAGTCTAGCTCCGCAGTCCGCTACATGACGATATTGGACACACTGCAGACACGGTGCTGAAGATGGCATTTTTGCTAATCGTACTCCACGGCGGGTTGTGATGTCCAAAGTTGAATCCAGGAAAGAACGATTACCAGCATATTCAAAACTCTGATCAGCTAATACGTCGTGGCAGGATTGATGAAAAAGACAGACATGTGTTTGTGGCGGTTGTTGTAGCAACCACGACACTAACCGCTTGTAAGGCTGAGGAGCACACGTTCCCGGCTATGTAAGGTAAAGCGCGAGCGCTCTGAGAATGTAACCACAACCAAGAGAGTCATCTAACTACGTAGTGATGCCTGAAGAATGTCAACTGTTAGGAGCGGCTTACGTGGACGATGACAAGATCTCAGACTGCCAAGGCCTGAAAGTCGGACGTGGGTTCGAGACCAGGATATTGAGAAAGTGGCGAGGAAAATGATGAAGAGAATGTGCAGGCAATGGGAATATTGTAGAGGGGGTGATGAGGAAGGAGTGGATCCACACTGGCATCACGAAGTTAAAATTAGTGCCTCTGACTCCAACTTGGAAAGCTTAGCGTACTGTCCATTCAAGAGATCATGTTTTCGGTGACTACGTTAGCCAAGCTAAGTTTGCAGACCACTACTTCATTACGCACCAGTGGATAATTAAATTAGGTACACTTTGAATGACTGTTTGATATCACAGTAGGTACTGTACGATTGCTGTGCAATGGCGGCAGCAATACCTTGATAAGGGCTTTTATCCTCACGTGACTGCATTGAAAGGCTCTGAAGTGTTGGCACTACTCAAACGAAATTTTGACCGCGGACGGGTAGTACGCCGCAATAGGCAATCTCGACGTGTACCAGTAACATTCGAATAGACAGTGGGCCGACGTCTTTCGATGTTAGTTCGGAGCTAAAGCTTCCTGGCAAGTTTAGTCCCGTCCCTGCGCGGTAGGCCGTCTATCAACTATACTAAACTTGGTTAGAGATGACATGAAACTGTGCACATGTGATACAGCGCCTGCCGAATAGGGGCTGATCACTGCACTGTGCAGTATATAAGTATCTTCAATAGGTTAGCCCCGAATCTCGATTCGCCACTCCCAGCTCGAAGGATTATTTTTACGCCACGAGTTCGCCAGATAAGGTGGATCTCTTCACAGCCTGGGGAGTTGTTGTCATTGGTTCACAAGGATACGATTGCATATTTTGAGCCACACTGAGATAATCCTTGTCTGTCTTTACTTGAGCTCATGCTAGTGCTGTGTAGGCATTCGATGTTGACCACGAAATTCGTCCTTTTCATGACAACGTAGTCTTGCCTAACAATGCAAGCAAGGCAAAGTACAGTCCCAGAATGCAGTCATTGTAATATATAGCTTGAAAGTCCTCAAATCATACCGAAGCATGATTCTCTTCCTTATATACATTAGCATTGGGAAATACACTTGACCCACAACCCATAGACATATACATATACATACACCTCTTCCTCCAGCCGGAATCCAGCTAATCGTTGTGTGTTCATCATGTCCAACAACCAACATCACAAGAGGTCTCCTTACCCTTCTTACTTACCCTTGCTCTCTTCCCCTTCAAGACTTCTTACTTACCATGCTTCCCATCCCAACCAAGCACTCGATACCTCAGACGCACTCTCGACCACGACACACAAGTCAGGTGTGGCCCTGTGGTCCATCCCTGCCCACATCAGAAGCAGACCGGCCATGCTCGAGCGCTTCCTCTACCACTTCGCCAGGGTTGACGACCTTGCCTGCACGGCTGTGCAGGGTGACTTGTCCCCCGGCGCACCAAAAGAGGGACCGGTGGTTGCCAAAGATGTGGCTGCCATGAATGAGTTAGATACCTTTGTGAATGCAGTGACATGTCAGAAGATGCTTGCTGACTGCAAGGACATGGAGGAACATAAGTAAAGGGGGGTGCAATGGCGAAGAGGTTGACTCATGGGTTGTGAATGGATCTGGTTTCAAGTCACTGCGGCAAGCAAGTGCTCAAGAATAATGAAAATTTTTAATATGGACTGTTTTGGAGAAGTGTTCTTCGTTGTGCTTTTGCATAAACCAGATGATGCCCAATGTAAAATCGATAAGACATCAGTGGCCCAAACCTCAACCTTGACACCCATAGCTGGAATCAAACATACCTACCTGCCGTGCCATGCTATACCTAGACTGGACGTGCGCAAAACGTTCCTACCTTGGATGAATTTCGAAAAGCCTCCGAACGAATAGTACTCGTGAAGTTACAAGCACAACACCTAACCACTCAGTTTTCAAGTGTGATCTTCACATTCTTCTCTTCCTTGGGAATGACCTCGTCCTCCTTCTCGCCCTTGAGCGTCGGCAACTCCTTCAGCGCTTCACCAATGATGCTCAAAGCCTTCTTAATTTCTTCTTCGGTAATCACTAGTGGTGGTGCCAATCGGATGATATTCTGATGTGTTGGTTTAGCCTTATCAATTCCACCGTTAGTATCAGTCGTTATAGTCTCTTTAGGGATAGGGGTAGTTGGCGAAGTATTGTTCTTCACATGGGCAATTTTCAGGGCTCGACCGACCAGTAATCCTTTCTCCTTCAATAACATGCACAAATCCCAAGCACTATGACCATTTGTCTTTGATTCATCGATAATGATCGCATTGAGCAGACCCTTGCCGCGGATGGTGATGATAATATCGCTGTTGAGGTCGCGCAGACCGTCTCGTAACATGTTACCAAGCTTCTCGGCACGTTCTACAAGATTCTCTTCTTGGACGATCTCGAGGGCACGGATGGCGACAGCGCAGCCGAGTGGGTTACCACCATAAGTTGAACCGTGAGTGCCTGGCTCGATGACAAGCATGATATCTTTCCGTCCGAGCACACAGGAAACTGGATACATGCCGCCTGAAATAGCCTTACCAAGGGTGACGAGGTCGGGTTTTATGCCAGACCACTCGTGGCAGAGGAGTTTGCCAGTCCGAGCAATGCCAGTTTGGATTTCGTCACAAATCATGAGGACGTTGTATTTGTCACAGAGAGCACGGATCTCACGGAGATAATCGTCGGAAGGAACAACAATGCCAGCTTCACCTTGAATTGGCTCAACAAGAAATCCAGCCAATCGATCGCCGTGCGCTTCGAAACCGGCGCGGACAGCGTCAAGATCGTCGAAAGGGATTACTTTGCCTGTTGACGGACAGACAGATCCAATACTTGGGAGATACGGACCATAGTTGTCTCGAGATTCGGGGTCTGTCGACATTGAGATGGCGGAGAACTGTGGATGTAAGTTTGGACGATTTCTTGGCAAACGGGGTTGGAGGGTGGATGCTTACTGTTCGACCATGGAAGTTCTCGGCAACACTGAAAACAATCGCTTGATCCTTTGGGATACCCTTCACCTTATAGCCCCATTTTCTTGCGATCTTGACAGCTGTTTCGACTGCTTCGGCACCTGTGTTCATTGGCAATACCATATCAAAGTTGAAAAACTTTGTGACGAACTCCGCAAACCGTGGAAAGACATCATTGTAGAATGCTCTCGAGCTGAGAGTCAACGTCTGTGCCTGTTCGACCAATGCTTTAACAAGCTCTGGATGACAATGACCTTGGTTGACAGCCGAGTATGCAGATAGGAAGTCTAGGTACTCGTTGCCCTCGGGATCCCACACCTTCGTGCCTTGTCCTCGCGCGAACACTATTGGTAATGGATGGTAGTTATGAGCTGCGAACTCGTGTTCTGCATGAATGGCTTCATCTGATGAGGAGGCGTGGTACCTTGACTTCGTTGATGTCTTCGTAGGAGTGTGCTTTTGGTCGTTAGTGTGTGCGCCATTGCTAACGCCGTTGGTTGCTATCGGAGACATTTTGATTTGTTGGTTGTCTCGAGTTGGATCACCTTGAAATACGGCAATTCTTCCAGTTCTTTAAATAATGTACAAGTCTTCGCTTTCTCTTTGACGTAGGGCGCCTCTTGAAGTTTGTATTAGATAAGGCGGACGGTCATGCGCGAAATTTTCCAAAGACCATTACACACCAAGTGCTAGGTATCGGACTCTGATATCGCTAATGGAAGGAGTTGAATCGCTATGCGCAGGGCCAAGCGGTTCATCCCACGCTCAAACACGTTAAGAATAACGTTGCATGGATCCAAGGGAACGAGCGGAGAGGTGGTATGCTAATGAAATGGTTATGAATGGTTACTGAAGGCCCGGAAGATGTCTCAGGAAATTCGTCGTGGGGCAACGGAGGCAAACCCCTCAGTCCTGGACAAACAGTGCATAGCTGCGTAGTCCGAGCAATTAGACCCCGTGCTATTCAGGAACGCGTTTGCTGTCGGTTACAGTAGTCTATTCAGGAAAAGACCACTTATCGACTAAATTCCTTCAGAGCACATCTCCTTTATCATCAATCCCACACACTCATTAACGCGAGCAATGGCAATGTTAAAGGGCCCCGGTGCCCCACAGAAGCACGACGGCTCTGGCCTACGAGTCGCGATTGTCCATGCTCGATGGAACACAACCATGATTGAAGCACTTGTTGGAGGCACAATAAAAGCACTGAAAGCATCAGGTGTCAAAGACGAGAACATCGTCGTTGAGTCGGTTCCTGGATCTTATGAACTGCCGTTGGCAGTGCAGCGGGTATATGCTGCTTCTCAAGTTCAAGGTGCTTCAAGCGCTGTTGCTGGAGGAGTGAGCACAATCGCATCTGGCATTGGCGACTTACTAGGGGGAAGCTCATCACAAACAGACCTTCACGGAAACCTACAGCCGAAAGAGCCAGAACAGAAGAACCTCCCTTTGAGTCACGCGTTCGATGCCATCGTGGCTGTTGGCGTGCTCATCAAGGGCGAGAGCATGCACTTTGAATACATCGCAGACTCTGTTAGCCATGGTCTAATGAGGGTGCAGCTGGATCTTGGTATACCTGTGATATTTGGTCTTTTGACTGTACTCAGCGAAGGACAAGGACTTGCAAGATCTGGGCTTGAAGGTGGAACTGGTAAAGAAGCCAAGGGACACAATCATGGTGAGGATTGGGGAAATGCTGCCGTTGAGCTTGGTGTCAAGAGAAGAGCATGGGCTGAGGGCAAACTCGCTCAATGATCTTCTCGCCAGATGTTTTGGCAAAATCAATATTCTGCTAGACTCTTTTGATCGCCCCGCGAGGCCGCACTGGTACCTTCCTGCGCCACACGCCAGAAATCAATTAATGGTATAGTTATGCGCTTACTCTTCCATCTCATCCTCATCCTCGTCTTCCGGCTCCAGACTCTTCTTAGCATGTTTTTCTGCCTCTTCTAATAGCTCCTTTGGTACATGCTCGTGTCGTCCTTTCGTAGGTCCATCGAGGCCAGAGATCCAGGTCATCTCAAGCTCGAATTCCTTATCCTTGGTGTCTTCATGTGCGACGTGGATGATCCGCGCAGCTTCTAGAACAGAGTCTTTTAGGGATAGTGAGCAGGTTGGTGAGGCGAGATCGAGCTTTTCGAGTTCAGCTTTAGCAGTTTGTCGACCTTTGCCAGTGGCAGCACCGTAGTAGCCCTATTAATCATATAAGTAGATGCTGCAGCCAAGACAGCCTTGGACTTACCCAATATAGACCGCTTGGTTCGATCATATACAATCCTGGACCTCCTCGCTTTGTTGAAGCATCATCGACTTTACCACCCGCACCTGCAGCAGGTCCATTGCCCACCTGACCATCAACACCTAGTTCTGCCTCAGAGTCCCAACCTCCAAGTATAGCGGTCACACCAAAAGGCCGTACACTGGAGTAAAGCGTGTATGCTTGCACGTAACCACCTAATCTTCCAGCCAGTGCACTCATGGGTATGGGAGCTTTATATGTTTGTCGCCAACTGCTCGCCTCATCTCTTCCTCTGCTTGTCAAATGTCGACCGTCTGGTAACAACCCTGATGTTACAACCCCGGCGTTTTTGTCAATTGTAGCGATTCTCTTGTTGCAGCCCGGTTTCAATAGTTTGGAACTAATGATCTTCTCGCAAGCCAGCACCACTCCATGTTTAGTTCGGATTCCGATACATGTGCCTCCATTTTCGACTGCTTTAACGGCATATTCGACTTGGAAATTTCGACCATCGGGGGAAAATACTGAGTTGGACAAGTCGTAACCTGTGCCTATCGAAGTCTACTACAATGTTAGTGCTGCATTGTCTGGTATTCATTTGGCCTACCATTATGCAAGATGTGGCGAGTTCTCGGTTTCGATTTCTTGTCCAGCGGCTTTCGAAGGTGTGCAGGTGGTAAAGAACAGGTACGAGGTGATACCAATGCTGTAGCTATTCAGAGTGTCTCTATAACTTTCACAGGCAACTTGATGCCGCGACAACTTGACACAAGGCTATAGGTACCGCGACCAGGCTGCCAAGCTAGCCTGCAGCAGCAGACAATGAATCCACAATTTAATATCGTCATCAGGAGGACACCGTGTATTGGGCTGCTCGATTTGGCGCTTGTTGGACTTCTGACACTTCAATCCCACCATTACAGATTGACTTCTTCCCTTCTCACACAAACACAATACTCTCCCTGCAAACACACTCCCACTTCTCAAACGAACAGCGATCGCATTAACAGCACTACTCAAGCTTTTATGTTGAGCTGAGACGTTCTGTTCGATACGATCAGCCTAGTCAAACCAAGCCCCTCTTCATCAGTTTCCTCCTTCATTACTCAGTTTCACTGACAACCAGCTCCTTCCTGGCTCTTCCGTCTGGCTATATCTGGATTGGACTTCCCTGGCTGCTTCCACTGGACTCTGGACCGGATTGGGTTGGACCTCCTTTGTTAGCTATTTCGATAGTTAGTCTGAAATACACAATCAATTGCTCTCTGCTTTCCTCCTTTGTCGAGCCTTGACCACCTCGAAACAGCCTCTATTGATCAATCTCGATTCTAACGTTTGCGGATTTACTCGGCTTGGAAGACATTCTGACGATGACTTCTTTTCACTGCCAGAATTGTGGCAGTGTCACCGATATCTCGGGCGTGCTTCAGGCGTTCGAACAGAACCCCCACTGTCCTACGGTTTGTCCTATCAAGATCCCGATCTTGACTTTCTGATTTGTGCCTTTAGTGCGGACTTTCGATCTCCGAACTCGACACAAAGATGCAAGACGATCTTGCTGATTTAATGGCGCGTCATATGCATCTCGGCAGCATGCAAATTCCCTCTCACGACGTATCGATGCCACCTACTCCTCAGGTTGTGCCTCAACCAACTCCAATCGCCTACATTAGCCAGCACTATCATCACTCATCCCATCAAGTTCCAGCAGGTCAGGAATCGGAGGGAATGTCAGCATCCACAATCTTGCGGAACGCCGGAGTCAGCACCGACGCGCTCCTACCATCGCAGTTGCAGCTCTTCAAAAATGCTCAACCAGATCAGCAAAACCGCTTGATAGAACTATGGAAGATTGCTCCAGTAACCTACGGTGGCCAGTTGGTTCCCGGACATATGAGCAATTGGCCTCAAACGAGTATGGAAATGGAAGAAGAAGCAGCACGTCAACGGTGGGAAAAGCAGGAATTGGAAAGATTAAGAAATCTTAGTGTCTTACCGAGTGGTCAAGCCTTGCCTATGGACGCAGAGCCATACATGGACGAGGTCTATACACCAAACACTAATGGTATCACTGCTCAACAGGAGTATCGACCCGCTACTGATCCCGTGTATTCGAGAGAAAAGGAGTGGTGGCACATGGAAGCAGAGCAGCAACCTATGGAGCATCAATATGGGATGTTAGAGCAGATGCGGATGATGAGTGGCTTCTGCGGCGTGTCTGAGGACCACATGATGATTTGACCGCAATTGATGGTATTGAATGAGGTTGGTATGCCTGTCTGAGTAAAACAGTACGCTTGAAGGAGGAAAGTCTGATAGACCTCAAGGATACCCTTGCTGGAAACGTACAGGAAATTCTTGAGACGCATGCCAAAATTGAAATGCGTATGCACAACGCTCTCTCTCCTTATACTTTCCTCGTTGTGCACTTTTGTAGATCTGTCAGCCAGAATATATCAAATGTGGTGCACAACATCAATCTGACGTGACAAGGTTGTGGTTGGTGGCATTTCTCAAAGGCGACCCAGGCCCACCAAGGGTCTTCTTGTGGAAGTGCTGGTGATCGTTTAGCTCGGTAGATGGAGCAATTTCGCTCGGTTCAGCTCTTGCCTGACTAGCCTTCCTGTGCTTCGGCGTCATCTTGCTTCGAAGGACGAGCCGACATGAAGGAACATTCATTGTCATTTTATTTACCTTTCCTAGACCACATCGTGCTTGACCTAGGGCTGTCCTCAGAAACTTCCACCTCGAAATATGGCGTCGCTGAGCAAGCGAGAGCAAGCTCGCAACGAACGAGAGCTACATGATTTATTGCGACAACCGGGCAATTCTGTGTGCGCAGATTGCGCCGCAAGAAATCCATCGTGGGCAAGTTGGAACTTGGGCATCTTTTTGTGTATGCGATGCGCGTCAATACACCGCAAGCTGGGAACGCACATCTCTAAGGTCAAGTCTATCAGTATGGACAAGTGGACGGCGGATCAAGTCGAGGTCAGTACCTTGTTACGCGACACGGCTGAAAATATGTTAACAAGGCCTAGAGTATGAAACAGAACGGCAATCTTGTCTCAAATAAACATTATAACCCCAAGAACAAAAAGCCCGATATTCCACTCGATGCCGATGAGGTTGATTCGGCCATGGAGAGATTCATACGGAAGAAATATCAAGAAAAAAGTCTGGCTGACGGTAGGCCAGAACCACCAAGCCGAGTGAATATGTCTTCAAGCATGACACAGACACCTCAGTTTTTTCAATCTTCTCAAGAGCCGGAACTGCCGCCTACTAGCAAGAAGCACAAGTTCTTCGGCTTCAGTTTACGAGCCTCATCGAAGAAGGGTAGACCGGGTGTTAATGAGGCTTTTCAAGTTACTCCTGTCGAGTACAGCCCGACCTCCGACAGCATGCGAGAAATATCCGATCGCGAACTACAAGAAAAGCTTGCACAACTTCGAGACATGGGCTTCTCAGACAACGACAGAAACATGTCCACCCTGAAGCGCAATGGAGGAGATTTAGAAAGAACTATTGCCACGCTGGTCAAGCTGGGTCCAAGTGCCCCGTCGAGACAAGAGAGCACAAGTCCTGCTCCAGTAGCTAGGTCGAGCAGTGCCACAGCCGGAAGCTCGGCAGCAATGGCTGGGTCTAATTCAAACAATCCATTCGACCAGGTGCAACAGTCAGATGGGTTTGGTCTTTCTTTTCCTGAACCGCAACGCCAAGTCCAACCGCCGTCAAGAGCCGCCTCTTCTAGCACAAACCCGTGGCAATCAGCAGTACCTCCACAGCAGGCTGCAGGCCTTGAACAACAACTTTCTGACATGCAGCTTTCGAATCCACTGTTCCCAAACACAACCGGAGGATATGGCTCTCAATCACAGCTACAGCAAGATCCCCGGTTACAAGCTCTGACACCTCCTGTACCGTCAATCCCGCAGCAGTATGCCTACGCTGCTTCTCCAAACTCCAGCAACACCAACCCCTTCTATCAACCTGCCTTGTCATCTCAATCGACTGGTAACAATCCTTTCCTCCAGCAAATGCAGAGCCAGCCTGTGTTTGCCCCTCAACCGAATCCTTTCTTTGGTATGCAACAACCTCAGGAACAGCGTAGCGTTTCGCAACCCGGCAACCCATTTGGGCTTCCTCCTTCCTCTTCGCCACCCACTACACAGCATTACTTTACGAACTCCACCCCGCAGTCAAGCAATCCGTTTGGCTTTACTCAGCAGGAACCACCTTCTCCAATGCAATCATCTCAATCATTTCCCTTTTCACAAGAGTCCTCGAGTTTTGGACAACCATCCCCGCAGCTCCCCAATTTTCAGTATGGTCAGGCACAGCAACGTCAGCAATCACAACAATTCTCACAATCTGCATATCCACATCAGCAACCACAGTCTGTGCAACAACAAATTCAGCAGCAATTCCAGTATCAACAAGCTCAAGCATTACAACCCCAGCAGACAGGCAGGTACACGAAGAATGATATCATGGCCCTGTTCAACCAACCTGTATCAGCACAACAACAACAGCCGCTGGCCTCCATTCCGGAACCTTCAGAACAAACATATCAACAATCCCATAACACACCTCAACAGTATTTTTCACCAGCACCTACGAACAACCCATATGGACATTCTAGTGCATCAGCCACAAAACGCAGCGTGACCATGCCAACGACATATTCATCACTACACTCTTCAGGCGGAGCGGGTTCCAGAAACCCGTTTATGAGTAATCCTGCATCACGACAGACGAGCAGGTCCTCCATGAACCAATCACCGTTTGGTGTGCAACCGCAACAACAAAACCAGGGCTATAGACATGTGAGTAATGAAAGTGTCAGCATCAACAACCCTTCTTTGATGGATGGACGGCATAGTCCAGATGCATTTGCTAGTTTGAGTTCGAACTATATGCGATGATGACGATAGGATATGAATCTTGTATAGTATATTTGAGGGTGTTCAGTTCCAATCAAATTTGGCATTGGTTTTAGTGGGTGAAAAGTGGAAGAGCGGGATAGGATTAAACAGAACGTTCGTTCTCACAGGACTTTTGGATTAGAAGAGTTTTGAAAGATTAAACACTGGTTCGATTAATGTTGATTGTCGTGCCCAATTAGTAGGAACACCGACTTCAGGTTGTCTTAACAACTGTATACATGGCGACGACTTGGCTAACAGAATACCATACACAGACTAAATAATGTACACTTGCATAATCAATCGCAAAGCCTACAGAATCTATACCACTATCCCTACATACCTCGGTATATTCTATGACCAGAATAGAAGAATCCTGTTATCCAGAACTATTCTATTAGCATGATCTTGTGTCCTGAGTCGATTGGAGCATTGTACATTTTTCAGTAGAGGTAGATACCCTGGGAGGAGAATGGGTTGTGTTGGTAGATTGTTGACTTAAGCGAGATCCTAGGTAGACAGCGTGGCATGGCATCTTTTGATACGTATAAGGTACACTTACCCAAGCAGGCCGCAGTCACAAGCACGTAGCAATTGACGGCCTGCAGGTGATGAAGAGATATGTAAACGCTCAGTGCATTCGCCCTTAAAGTCCCGGATCATTCAGCACCTACCACCTACCAGATTGCTCAGACATCAATATGTACATGTAATAAATACAGCCCAATACAGCCCAATACCTCCCCACCATCCTCGAAGCAGTAAAGCGCTAACAGACAAATCGAAACGGACGGCCACCAACCAGCGTTCCGTCAATGATGGTGCCAGTATTTACGTCATAACTACTGTTTGCGGACAAATTACCTTCACGATTTGGTAGGTTTGGACGAGGTTTGATTGCCGCGTCCGTTCCACAGGATCGAACCTGTTGCGGTCTGGAGTTGGAGTAATATGGAATACTGAATGATACGAGGGTCTTTTACATGGATACATGGATATTGGAGACGGTTATTCGATGTTGCTTGTGGATGTTCATGTATAGTACACAATTGATGTAGTGACTGTGCCATTATCGTTTGCGAACGGGTTACGAATGAGCTTGAAGATATCTGGTTGTCTTAACGGATGTACAGTATGTATGTGTCTTTATCTGCCCTGGTTTCGGGAGTTTATGCCGTCGTTTCTTGGTATATATACGTACATTGTTGATGGATACTCATCACAATCATGTCTAGACAAACATCGATGCTAACAGTCCCTTCTCACGATTTGGGCCCAGCAAAGTCAAAACCAACGTTAGAGCACATTCCACACGAAGCGAGCGAGAACTCAATAGCCCTGGTCTATGGTATCCTTCCTTTAGCTGCTGCTGTAGATTTATTCAACAACTCCATTCACAACTCATACCTTCCACCTCACGACCTATAACATCGCAATAGATCTAAGACAATACCTGAAACACCCGTACTCCTCAGTCAATTAGCTTCACCCAGCTCCCCTTGTGAGTGAGAATGAAGTGGTTAGCTCCGCCGAGACATTCGTTTGCGAGACGGTGCTTGAATGCCGGAATACCGGACATGGGCGTTGGATTTTGGACTGGGTTACCTGATTGGGGAATTGTATTCGCCTCACGTGGTACAGTATATTGACTGAGATGCTGCAAGGACACCTGCATTCTCTGATGATGCAGTTGTACAGTACATGTAGTGTCTATTTTCACGATGTTCGTTGATGGTTCACTAGGAATGGAATAGTGTTGAGATATATTGTGCTGGCTTCCCTTCCTATCACTACATAGTAAATGACCAGTCTAACTATATACAGCACATCACTGTCGTAGCTAAGATGAGCTTCGTGCAATGTCTGGGTCTTGATAGGATCATCTCCAAGCGAACATCGTCTTCGTCGGTATTGATTTAACAGTTTTTGCACGACAATTTACAGTATTGTGCTTCAGAACAGGTAACAAAATAACGTGATAATATTAAATATGTAATCTAGCAACAAAGAAATTTAATGGTGAGTCTTCATAATCTCACTTGCAATCCTACTCTTACTTCTAATCTTCTCACCCTTAAACACCAATACCCATGGTACAATTGTAAGAAGTGCTGCCACGCCACCAAGCAGACTACTAGCACCTGGAAAGCCAAGTCGTCTAAACATGATCTCCGAGAACAGTGGAAAAACTGCAGCTAGAATATTTCGACAAAAGGACTGACACGCAAGAGCTGAAGAGGCATATCGATGGTAGACGTCCGCAAGGTAATTGAAGACAGCGAGGTAGATGCTGAAGATACCCATTATAGCGCAGCCGATACCGAGACATGGCACGATCCATGGGATACCAGGGTAGGATGTCCAGCCGAACCAAAACAAGCCAATTGGGAGGAGGGCGGCTTCGAGACAGGCGAAATAGAGACGGCCTTCAGGGGCAGAGAGAAGCTTGGGATAATACTTTTTGGCGACTTTCTCTTGAGTGATGGAGACAACGAGGATTAGAAGGACGCCGATGATGAGCGATGCGAAGGTGGCACCGACTTGTTCGGTGGTAAAGTTGTGGTTTGTGCGAAAGACCAGGGGGAGGACGTTGAGGGTCATGTAGAGGACACCCCAGGCGAAGGCTGCCCAAAGTGAGAAGAAGAAGACGACTGGTTCGGTGAAGAGGAGTTTGAAAGGGGTGGTGAGAGAGAGATATATCATGTGTAGGATATCCTTCTTGGAAGCATCGGACGGTACATTGTATCGAACTTGAGGAACGCGTGACGAGGGTTTGTCTTCTTGTGCAGCGGTTTTGGTGTTGTCTTTTTCAATATCATCGAGATACTTGTTGAGAATGGCAGCTTTGCGAGATAAGAGGACGGAACCTCGAGTTTCCTTGAAGAATACAACAATGCCAGCCATAACTATGCCGAGCGCAATAACCTGGTGCCAGAAAACCCATCGCCAGAAAACGCGCGTGACGACAAAACCGGTCAGCATAGGTCCAAAGCCTGTTCCTGCCAGTGCTGAAGCTGAATACAGAGCCATTGGTGTATTTCTATACTCAGCGTGGTAGACGTCGCTAAGTACACCACCAATTATGGTAGCAAATGTGCTCGCGCCTGCACCCACAAAGAACCGAGCAACGATTAGGCCAGCAAAAGACTGTGTGACTGCACAACCAATCTGTGCGACAAAGAAAATCAATCCTGAGGCAAGGAAGACAGGTCTTCGACCGTTGAGTTCAGATAGTGGCGCAAGAAACATGGGCGAGCATGCAAAACCCACACACCATGCTGTCACACCAGTTTGATATGCTTCGTTACTGACGTGGAACTTGGCTTGTAAAGGTCCTGAGGCAATAGAATAAGAACCTGCTGAATAAGCTGCTAAAAAGGTAGAGGCGCAAGAGAGAATAAGACATGTATTCTTCCGTGTGGCGGACCATTTGAACGGAGAGTCATA
>Ga0181469_100474_pt1 | contig 15131 bp, 9 predicted proteins | sample InSIn2SAF170_2_FD_119081 | JGI IMG/M metagenome (GOLD analysis project Ga0181469, IMG submission 119081) | Clean room microbial communities from NASA Spacecraft Assembly Facility at Jet Propulsion Laboratory, Pasadena, California, USA -... ... | reverse complement strand
AGCATCAAAATGTTTTCAACGACGACGACCAAATCAAGGTGATGTACCTCAGATGTGCCCATCACCTCCACCCTCCAACAAGCCAACAATCAACCACGACGCTCCAGCAGCCAAACCACCCACAGCCAGCGTCGACACGGCACCGTACGCATAACCCTTGACACCACCTTCTCCACCAGTGACTCTCTGCTTGACCACACCAAAGATCAGCAGGATCAGGCCCGTGATCACCACGGACAAGAACAAAGCCTTGCTAGCCTGCTCGACAAACATGTAAGGAAGCAGAGGGATGATACCGCCGATAAAGTAGCTCAATCCGATAGTAAGAGCAGAGATGTAGAGACGCGAAGTGCTGACGGGTTCGAGACCTTCACCGAGCTTGAGGAGGAAAGGAGTGAGACCGGCCGATTCGAGGTCTTGGTCGTCGTTGTTGAGGGGTTGAGATTCTTGGTCGCTGTTGGTGCGCTTGTGTGCTGGCACCGAAGAGATCGACGAGGAGGAGGGGAGAGGAATGCAACCAAACACCTTCCTTCTCGAACTTGAAGCAGCGCTATTCTGTTGAGCAAGAGGGTTGAGTTCGAGTGGAGCTGTGAGAACCGCCTCATCTGTGGTGCTGAAGGCTGCCATCTTTGCTGATGGCGTTCGCCGTTGGCTCTGGGAGAAGTGGAAGGTGGTGATGTTGAGAGTAGAAACAAGGTAGGAAAGGTCCTCGTACCTTGGAAGGGTTCCACAAATTTTCTTCCAGCCATGCCTCCGCAACAGGAGCAAATTAGGAATTGAATGACCACAATTGTCATCGCTTGCTAGTTGGGTTTCAGTCTCATTCAATTCCAAGCTTGTGGAGAGTGGCTCGGAAATCGGAACTCGAGTGCGCAGTGTGTGGAGGCGTTTTGGGGCTCAGCCGAGACCATGACATCCTTCTTCGATACGATCACGATCCTAGTCTGCACCTCGCCCCCTACGAATTCAACGAACCTTAATCTCAGGAAACGTAATGCAGTCCTGAAGCGTGTCCAGCCTCGGTACCCAACATTCGCCTGTGATCGACCGCGATGTCCAGTCAAAGACACACCCCTGGCCCGGGCCAAGGCGTCACCTCGACCTCCAAAGGCAACTCCAACGCCGCCCTCTCCATTTCCGACCATTCCCGAGCAGCCGGCATTGGCGCAGAAACCATCGATGACTTTTTCGACCGTCAACCACGTTCCGTTCTCATCCGACTATACGAGAAACCAGCATCATGTCTTGCCATCTTTCGTCTTCTGCCTATGATGGCACGCCAACTCATTATGCACATGCTTTTTCTCGACGTTCCACTAGCAGCAGATGACTTTCTCGCATGGATCAAGAAGGAGGCGAGGAAGGACTTTGATGCGGCTGTAGACAAGCTTTCCCGCTTGTCGATTGTTCAGCTCAAGTCGACGGGGGGAAAGCAGATCTTGTTGCTGAACGCGGTGTTTACGGAAGGGATGAGGCGGGCGTTGACGGGTGGAGGAAAGCATAGGTCTTTTGGTGTTCCGTGTGATACGGAGGATAAGAACGCGGTGGATGTGGCGTTTTTGGACCAATACGCGAGGACGAAATGGGAGACGATTTTACATTATATGGTGGGTAGTGATAACTCGTCAACGCCCAGAGAACCGGTGCTGTATCTGTTGAGGAGGAGTAACTTAATGCAGCCGAGGTCGAGTTCTGGGTCGGGGAGCGGTGGGTTGAATATCACAAGTAGAGGGTTTCAATTCTTGTTGGAAGACGTTAACACGCAGTTGTGGGATCTTTTGTTGCAGTACCTAGATATGGCAGAGGAAAGGAACATGGACTTGGTCGAAGTATTGGCATTTCTGTTCATGTTGGGCAGTTTGGAGCTCGGAAGGGATTACTCGACCGAAGAGCTTCCAGAGACGCAACTGCACATGTTGGAAGACTTTCGTGATTATGGATTGGTCTATCAACGCAAAGCATCCAGTCGACGCTTTTACCCTACTCGTCTAGCTACAACTCTCACATCATCCGCAGCGATCCCACTTCTATCCAGCAACGGCACAGAACAAGAAGAACGAGGCTACATTATCCTTGAAACCAACTATCGACTCTATGCTTACACCTCCAATCCTCTCCGAGTAGCTGTTCTGTCGCTGTTTGTGACGATCAAAGCAAGGTTTCCCAACCTCGTTGTTGGGTCGATCACACGAGATTCGGTCAAATCAGCATTGGCGAATGGGATTACAGCAGAACAGATCATTACGTATCTCTCTCATCATGCGCATGTTCAGATGCATCGTAACGACCCACTCTTGCCAGTGACGGTGTCGGATCAAATCAGGTTATGGGAAAGAGAGAAGAACAGGGTGGTGCAGAACCTGGGTTCGTTGTTTACGGATTTCACAAGTCAGTTTGACTTTGACGAGGTCAGGAACTATGCGAAACAGTTGGGTGTGTTGGTGTGGGAGGATGAGGGTAAGAGAAGGTTCTTTGTTGATGAAGCGGGGAATGAGCCTGTTCGTGATTATATTCGACGGCGGAGGGCGTAGTTCACTTAGACGCTATGAATCCAGCCAAGTTAGCCAAGTTTGCGATTAAGTTTTACGTGAATATTCAGTGTGACATCTTTTCGAGATCAAGATTTGGCAGTGTGAATGAGACGCTGTGATGCTGTTGATGTCAAAAGATCGAGAAGGCGTTGGTCGCTTGCTTCGTAGAGGAAGAACCGATGCGCGAAACCTCGAAACCAACACCTCGAAACCCGCGTTTCGAGGGTCGCCGTGTTGGAGTGGAGGTTCGACAGACCAACACTTTTCGCATCTTTCCTTCCTACCTCGTCCTTCCTTCGATTTCCTCTGCTCAACCACTGACTCAGCCAGTCAATAGCTCTCCACTCCACTATGGAGCTGCGGAACCGCTCGCAAGCAACTTCACCATCATCACGCCATTCCCATCCCTCGCAGACACTACCACCATCAGCATCATCTCAACCCCCACCACCACCGTCAGCAGTTCAGCTCCGCTCGCTCTTTATCTTTCTCCTCATCTTCCGTCTAATCAACGCCCTACTAACACGAACATTCTTTCAACCAGACGAACACTATCAAACAACCGAACTAGCGCATCGACTTGTCTTTGGCTATGGGTTTAAAAGTTGGGAGTGGTCTACCAATCCTCATTCCTCCCTTGCCCCTAATACATCATGGGTCACCGCGGCAACTCATAATCTGTTGAATGGACCGGTGCGGTCTATCTTACATCCGCTGTTGTTCGTTCCCGGGTATGCATTGCTGAAACTGACAAAGTTGGATAAGACATCTTTGTTAGTGTTGTTCCCAAGGCTGCAGCAAGCGGTGGTGGCTGCGATAGGAGATTGGTATACTTTCAGACTGGCGCATAGGGTTGGAGGGGAGAAAGTGGCGTGGTTTGCAACCTTGGTGGGGTTGAGTAGTCTGTATGCGGTTTATACGGCGACGAGAACGTTTAGCAATTGTACCGAGGCGGCGGTTACGGCTGCTGCATTGTTTTATTGGCCTTACAAACCTTTCTTCCGCGGAGGGTTTGACTTTGGGTTATTCGCAACGAAGGAGGAGCTGGCGAAGCTGAAAGGGTTGGAAGGAGGGCATGTGGGAGATTGGCAGTCGAAAGAAGACAAGCAATTTGAAAAAAAGCTGTTGGTCAGGGCAGTGTACGATCGGACGCTGAGAAAGAGTTTATGGTTGGCTGCTGGTGCATGTCTTCTCCGGCCTACGAATGGGGTACTTTGGGTCTACATCATTGCCGAGCTCTTCTTCCGGCAGCTGAGATGTCTTCGAGCAGAACCCTCCAACTCCACCCAAACGAACAAGATTGGAGGAGGGGAAGGGGAGAAATCGCTGCTCCCAACACTAGAAATCATCGGCGAGACAGTCTCTCTCCTCCGAAGTCTCTTTTTCATCGCTTCCACCGCCCTCACCTTTGCGCTTATCGTCGATACGACCTACGATTATCACTCCAACGCATATCCTCACAACAGACCGCTCCTACCAGCATTAAGCTTGGTGGCGTTCTTACACAAAAACGTGGTCTCAAACCTGAGCATCTTCTATGGTGCCAATCCATGGCATTGGTACTGGACTCAGGGATTGCCCGTGATGTGTACGGTTTGGTTGCCTGCGGTTGTTTTTGGTCTCGTACACTCGCTACAGGCAGAGAAAGAAGGGGGAAAACGGAGAAGGGGAGTGGAGGAGAAAAAGTCGTTGGCAAAGTTGGTATTGGTGACGATGGGAGTGTATAGTTTGTTGGGACATAAGGAGTTTAGGTTCTTGCAACCTTTGTTGCCTGCATTAAGTGTGCTGGCGGGGAGTGGATTGGCGGTTTCTTACCGCGGCAATACATCAACAGGTCATATGGAGCATCAGACGGAGGCTGGGGTAGGGAGAAAGCTCTGGACAGCGCTGAATAGTCTTCCCCTCTGGCTTCGAGGTGTGTTGTTGACGCTGCAGCCCGTTTTCGCTATCTACCTCACGAGTGTGCATGGCGTTGCACAGGAACAAATCCCTTACGAACTCGGTAGGATTTATCGTCAGCAGCAATTGCAACCTCTTACAGAAGAACCAGAATTTGGTGGTGGTTTTGGTCGTATCCACAACCTAGGTTTTTTAATGCCTTGTCACAGTACACCTTGGGCGACGCATCTGCACGATAAAGAGTTGGTGGAGAGAAGTTGGTTTATTCAGTGTCCTCCTCCGCCTGCGCGGTCAGAAATGACGCAGAGGGAGAAGGAGACGGAGTACTGGGATCAAAGCGATTTCTTCTACCATGATCCGATAAAGTATTTGGTCGAGAGGATGCCGTATAATGTTGACACGAGGTACCCTGCTTCTCCGGAACTAGGGGAGGGAGCGGAGAGAGGAGGGGAGAATGTATGGGATAAGGGATGGAGACATTCTTGGCCAAGTCATTTGGTTGTTTTTGATGCACTGTTGAAGGAGGGAACGAGGAAGGTGGGGCATACGAGGACTTTGAAGAATCTGCTGAGTTTGAAAGGGTATAGGGAGGTAGGAAGGTATTGGAACACGGTGAAACATGAGGATGCGAGGAGGGAGGGAGATGTTGTTGTGTTGGCCTATAAGGGGCCTAAGACGCACAAGTAGACCACGTTTTTCACTCGCATTCCCTTTAATTCCGCGGAACCGTATAAACCTGGACCAGCTCAACATTGTACTGGTGATGTCTGTGTCATTGAGAAGAATGAATGTATGACTAGATCGAAGAGTGGAAGGGAGGACAAGCAGCTTGGGAAGGAGGAGGGACCCTTATGCACGGTTCAACTCCACTCTTCTCCTTGTTCCTGTTCCGAATTCCGCAATTCTCAGCTGCAAAGCGCACTGACGCGGCTTTATAACTTAACGCTTTCCACTTACATCATCTTCCCTTCCTATACTCATCATCTCGTCTATTCCTTCAGCGCAAAGCGGCTCATCATGGCAGCGATACCGTACATTTCCATTCAGCCGAATATCCCTGAGGTTTTCTCCGACATTTCATCTTCCACCATTGCGGGTGAAAAAGTTTGGCTCTCATACTACGCTTCCAATGCACCTTCTTCTTCTGTCCATGTCAAGCTTGCTCTCCAACAAACGAAGGATGATGGGAAGAGTGTGGATACGCAAGGTGGAGTAAAGATTGATGGGATTGAGGCAAGTGGCGGGCCAACAAACGGGTTGCAAGTGAGGAGGGTGAAGGGAAGATGGTTGGATTTCGAGTTGGTTCAGGATGCGAGCACTGATGATCCTGCTGAGGTTGTTCCGGGTCAGAACCAGGAGGAAGAACAGGGGGCAAGTAGATCAGCGAGGAGGTTGCAATCGAGTATAGAGCTCGATTCGGGAGTGCAAGTTCGGTTCGCGAGAAAGACAGTAACCAAATTCTTACCTACGGTGGCAACGTCCAAGGTAAACGACAACTACACGAATTATCCGACGATTGATGCTTTTGATATCTCATTAGGGGAGGGTGAGGAGGAGGTGGATATGTTCGTAGCTGGTGGATCTGAAGGTGCACTATATACTGGAAGGTTGAACGAATTCGATGCTGATTCTGCTCGAGCAGCTGCTATCGAAACCCTTACCTCCGAAGAAAAAGCCATCCTCACCGGGGATGCTCAGGATCCGGAAGAGAAGAAATGGGATATTGAAGCACGAATCCGGATGCACGTCAACTCTGCCAAAGCCAGGTCGGGGAAGAAAACAGCTCTCAAAGGTCATGTAGGCGATATCCGCTTTGTCAAATTCTTCCCTTCCAACCGAGTCGTTCTTTCCACCTCTTCAGATCTGACAGTGAGGATTTGGGATCCGTTCACAGGTGATAATCCACGCACGCTCGAAGGGCATAAAAGGGCGGTTCTAGCTGCTGGGATTGTTGGGAGAGGGAGAACAGTTCTTTCTGGTGGAGCGGATGGTTCGGTAAGATTATGGGATGTGGGGGCAGGGCAGAAGATTCGAATGTTTGGAAGTGACAGATACTCGGCTGTTAATTGCTTAAGCTTGGACAAGAGGGTAGAAGGGGGAGAAGAGGAGGAATTTGTGGTTGGATTGGCTAGCGGTGGATGGCAAAAGTTCGACCTAAGGACTGCTGTAGCGAACGTCACGGCTCAAAAATACGCTTTTCCGCCAGGTCAGGCTCCCTCTGCGTCCGATCTTTGGACGCAAGCTCCTACTGCGGGCGTTACAGCGATCGATGTTAAGGGTCATACGGTGGTCACGGGTACAGCGAGTGGGATTGTTAGTGTTTGGGATGTTCGTGCTACTTCCTCTACCAAAACTGAGGGTGCGGAGGTGCCGAAGGGTCTAGTGACGGGTTGGAGAAGGAACAATGCCGAAGTGAATTCGCTTAGGCTTGTGCGGGGTGGGAAAGGGTTGGAGGTGCTGGTTGCTACGCAGGATGGGTTGCCGTATCGTGCAGCACTCGAGGTTGGGAATGAGATGGAGCAGGAGGATGTGTGGAGCGGGACTGCGCCAAAGGTTGTGTGCGAATATGCAGGATGGGATTGCGATCAGACGAGTTGGATAGGGTTGGATAGGAAAGAGAGGGTGGTTATTGCTGGTGCTGAGGGCGCTATAAGGCGGTACTGATCTCACTTTCTCACTTGATTGAGAGTAAATGTTATTGCAACTGCAAGGATGAAGAACGACTGTTGTGATTCGAGTAAAGATAGTGACGAGTGAGGAAGCTTTCTACATTTGAGTGACCGGCACTAGACTTCCTTTTGCGAGCGAATTGTAACGACGGATCAAGAACAAGTCCAAGAACTCAATGGGGAATTTTCATGACCTCCGACCCCAAGGCATCGAGAATTGAGGCATTTGAAATGCAAGACCCCGCAATGATGACGACATGTAAGAATCTTTCACACCTTCGTCTTTCCTCTTCTCCTCTCTCTTGTCCTTGCTCTCGTCCTTTTTCTCCGCTCTGATTCCGTTCAGCCGTGCCGCCTCGCAAATATCCCGATCGTCACTTGTATCGACCAAAAACTCCACCGTCTCCTCATCCAATGAAGCACGTGAGATGCGACTCGTGGTTACTTCTCCAAACGTTACCTTCCTCGCACTTACACATGCAGAAGCACTGTCGACGATTTTGGATCTGTTGGTTTTACGTTGTGGTGTTCCTGGTGTTCTGCTGATGGAGCTGCTGCGAGAGGGGGTTCGTTTGAGTGAAGATTTGCGGACGATAGGCGAGTGATGGTTGAAAGAAGAAGCTGAACGAGGCGGATGTGAATTGCTAAACGAGGGACAGCGGGTGGAACGGATGAATTGTGAATGCAGATCTGATGTTGAGCGGTATCTTGGAGTAGTAACGGCAAGAGGTGTGGGTGAGATGGTGCGGGAGAAAGATGTGCTTCGAACTCTGGCCAAGCTATTGCCTAAATGGGTTCCGTTCGGTGCGGAGGGTGAGGCTGAGGAGCGGGAGAAGCTTGTTTTGCGAGTCAATTTCGGCTCAGCTTCAGCAATGGGTGGAACGATGGTGATTGGAAAAGGTGTGACTGTGATGCCCGGTAGCGTGGAGGAGAAACGTGGGGGCCTGCTGTAGTCTGTTGGTCCCGTTGCTTCTGCTTTTGGTGATTTCTTGAGGACGGTAAGGCTGAGTTTTCGGAGGAGTGAAGGCTTTCCTTTAACTTGCGGCTGTTGATCGTTGATGGGGTGGCGTTGAGGAAGATCGAGTGGCTTAGGAGGTGAGGATGGAGAGCGAGAGGAAGAGGGAGGGTAGCGTTTGACTACTTTTACTGGTCTGGATTGTTGTCGGGGCCTTGGTTCTACCGGTTCGATAGAAGCGGGTGGGGGGAGGGTGGGAAAAGCTATCTTTGTTGATGGAGCTTTTGGGTAAATCGGAACATCCTCTTTTTCTTCCTGCCGCTGGTGCAGTGAAGAACTACTCGATCGCGCAGAAACAAACGTTGCGATGCTGATGATGCTCGCATTATCCTCCTCTTTCACAGCCACTTTGAGACCATCAGGAGCAGCGTCAACTTTGAGCCCCGCGATTGGATCGGGGACCCCAAATGTATCCAGAGTACGAACGCTGCTACTTCGGCGATGATCTTTCAGGTATTCTGCAGGAGCTTTGCGAATGCTGCGCAAGGTCGGTGCAGTTGTTGCTAGGTCCTTGGCAGAAATAGTGAACGGTGTAAGATCCTCGAGTGTTGCCGAACAGTGGGATGGTCGAGGTGGCCTTTCAGGTACGGGACCCCTTTGAACCGGGGCCGGTGATGCGTGGAACAACCCAAGAGTGCATGCTTGGAGAAGGGGAGAGTTGAAGAACGGATTCGAGCTTTCCGACATCAGTGGCTCGAACAAAGATCCACCGCCTGGCATAGTCAGGGTCGAGAACGTGTCGTTATTCATCGTCTCCCGTACTTTCTCTGTGCATCTCCTCTGTGGTCTCTCCAGCCAACTTGCTTCGGGTAAAGGCAAGTTGGAACTAGGCTTTGACGGCGTGTTCTGCTGTATGAGCTCCTCCAGTGCCTGTTCTATATCTTCGACTACCCAGTTCTCCGCTCCTGTGTCACCCGGTGGCATGCGACGAGCTGGAACGATAGTACTTGCTTCTGATGAGGAGACGCTGCAAGCAGAGGGTAGACCAGCATGGACGCCAGGAGACGGAAGTGGACTGTATGGAAAGTTGCTACTTGCACGTTGGATGTAATGAGTACATGCTGAGTCTGCAATGATGCCTTCGAACAACATTGTCAAAGGGCTGTAAAGCTGTGGAGACGGCAGACCGGGGGATGGAGTACTACATGTTGAAGTTGGAGTCAGGCAGAGTTCAGGGAGACGTTTGAAGAGGAGAGGAGAGTCCGGCGAGACAGAAATGGTGAGGTTGGTTCCTTTTTCAGCGTGAGGAAGATGGAGAGGGGACCGAGGTGGGATTGTCATGTTGGCGACTGGAATGGCAGGGCTGAATGACCTTTAACAGTGCTGATGGTGTATCTCGGACGGTGAGCGAGGTTTATGGATCTCTTCCGAGCAAGAATGATGACATTTGGAAGAAAAGAAGCCACGGCGCTGCAATAAACCGAGTTGGACCATATATACTCTGTCCAGCTCGATGCAGAGCAGGGGCTTCATGTCCAAGCCAAGGACACTAAGCTTGTGCCTGCTTTCAGCTCGACCGCATTCAACAAAGCACCAGCCACTGCAAACAACGAAGCATCCTAAATGCAGATATAGTAGACGAGGTTCGAGCCTGTGGTGAAACTTCCCAGCGATCAGATCCTGTGATTTGCATGATGTTGCTGCCAGACTGTCTTCTTCCCCACCGAAGGATGTCACAGATCCGACAAGCCGGAAGCACAAACGACCAAGCCACACTCAATTCGAAGGTACAAGGGTGCGTGCTCATAGCTGCATCCCACATCTGCACTCAGACGCAGGCTGTATCAAGGCTCAATGTCGCAGATTCGGGGCTCGACCATCGTCTTACTTGAAACAAAAGATATCTTTTGCCGTGAACAATGAAGATACACATGCTCGAGCCTTTGTTGTGGTGAAAATTGATTTCTTGTCGCTGCAGAGTGCGCAAAAGAGTGGAACTGTGTTGACAGCGTCTCAACGGGGTTGTTCCTGCACTTGGGCGCTAAGTTATCGCCCTCCGATACGAAACAAAGGATTATGAAGCGTGCGAACAACACCTTCATCGACCGAATACGGGCGGTCTGTGCCAACTTTTCGCCCAATACCGTGCGCTCGACCCGCTTTGACAGACTCCCTCTCACTATAGCTTCACCAGAGCACGGCCCTTTCCGGGACCCGAATGCCTCACGTGACGCACAACACACCACACTCCAAGGCTTGTAGAGATCAAGATAGATGCAAGATCCGATTCGTACGAGGGTATGACATCGATTTCGCTGCGCATCTAGTTCTCCGGAATCCTGAAGACGGTGATCTCCTGCTGCTTGAAGTACCTCCTATTCTCCTCATCGATGAGTACCAAATTCAAATAATACCTTGTGCTGAACTTCTTGTTGACATCCCTGAACGTTGGTGTCAATTCGAATCCTCCCAAGAACAGCCTGATTGGAATCGTCTCTCCGCGAACTGGGGCGCCGTCCATGATTTCGAACTTGGTGATGGTCTCGGATTCGTTATATTGATTTGGTGCTGCTCCGGTTGTTTCTCGACGGATGATGGAGAGTTCCATGTGTTTAATTTTGATTCGGACGAGGAGAAAGTAGATTTTGCCCACGATGACGTCTTTGAGATGGTATCTGCAAGCACGAGAGGGACAGGGAAGAGCTGTTAGGAAGAGCAGAGATCAGGAAACGATGGAGGACGGTGTGGAACGTACTTTGACTTGTTATACTCGAACTCAATATGGAGACAATCCTCAATACCGACTTCCATCTTGATTGCGTTGTTCGAGTCTGGTGGCATTCGATATGAGTGGACCCAGATGTCTCGCTCCTTGACAACGTCTGTCAAACGCCGCGATATCGTTACTCGTATGTAGTATCTATGAGAGACACCAACGCAATGTCAACAATCATTAGCATCGCTTGATACAAGGCTGAGGAATAGGCTTGCAGACTCACCTTAGCTTGACATTGATTCCGTTATAGCTCTCGTATTGCTTTTCGACGTTCTTGAATTCAAAGTCAAAGTTTTGTGCTGCTCGCATCTCGCCTGGTGAAGCAAGCTCTTGCACGAGCGAGAGGAACTCGTAGTGGTTGCCTCGGTCATAGAACATCTCTGCATCGGAAAACGCCGATTCGATTTGGAAGAAGGGAGATTCGTCAGCATACTTCAAAGTCTGATAAAAGGTTGGCCGGATTTGTGGCAGAAGACTACGTCTGAGTGCGAGCTGAATGATGCGTACCAATACTGCCAACAAACTCGATCTTGATCCCTTCATGCACTAGCTTCTTTCCATCTCTTACGCGGACTGATACCTGTGTTTCCCAACGACACAATTCGAGAATGGTGGAAAGAAAACGTCAGCAAGATGTCAAGACGAGTCGAGGTGACGATGCGGTCTAACTGTTGAGCACGTACGGATCCTTTCACGCTCTCCCCATCAAAGTAGATTGGGCACTTCTCCTTGCCCGCTTTGTCCATCTTGATCTCGACCTGTTTGCGTGCATCTTCGCCCTCTAACCGCACGTCGACGTCGACTGGACTTGAGAATGAGAAGAATGACGCCATCTCTGCACCGCTTCCTGTCAGCCGCTATGAAAACGATTCGAGGTTGTGCTGAAGAAAGCTGAACTGCCTGTGGTGCTCTAAGTTGGAAGGCGTTGGCTATTTTGGGATGGATGCTGATCCCTCTGCGTTAGCCAAGCGCTAGATGCCGTTATCGAGTCGATTTGTGAATGAAGCCGCAGATGTCGATGCAGGAAGAGGGTTATTGCGTTTACAATCGAGTAGGGTTGATGATGAGGATGATGGATCGGTGTGGAGGAATGGTGTTGTTCTTGATCTCTGGCTGTGCCGCCCCTGTTGCATCAATTTTGGCAGTTGCCGAGTCTTACACGCGTTGGCCCAAACGTATCGCGATTCGACATTTCACCTCAAGCCCGATTTCGATTTCAACATTCACTGCTTCGATTGTGCTTAGATCCAATGCCTTCAAATCTCTGATGGGTTTCGATAGCAGCTCTGCTACGGACGGAGGCTCGAGCCATCAGCTCCAGCTGTACATAGGTCACGCACAATCGCAAAGGTTGTCAGGACGTTCATGATCGCAGGCTGTTGAGTGAGAACGAGGAGCAAACATTCGGTCCCAGTATGGTGCGCCGCCTTCAAATGCTATGTAGGGCCGGATGTGAATATGCAAATGTGGTTGAAATGGGTGCCGGTACAAGTACAAAGTCGGAACAAGATCACAGGATGTGTCCGATAAGAGGGTTCGTGAAAGCTGTCATTCTCCATAAGTCGAACGAGTCGTGACGCTTTATCGAGCCTGATGCAAAGGTCATCGATGAGGTTGGCTTACTTGCCAATCTCGTGCTCAGCAAGAAGCATATTTGGAATGCCGCTTCGGATCTGGTAGATGTGTTGGCAGTTCGGGCACACCATTTGACCCTCGACTACGTGGATCTGTTGAGGCAACACCAAAACAAAGGATCTTGATACGTCAGCATTCCTCCTCTTTCCTCCTCAACCGAAAAGCTCTAATCGACGCTCATTGAAAGCTGCTACTTACCTCTAGCAATACACGATGCAAAGCCTTGATTAGCTCCTGGTCCTCCAATGGCTTGGAAGCGTCTGGTCCTTGGTCTGGCAGCGAAGTGTCGCCCAAGCTTCTCGCCGTCTTTACGAGCGCTGGCCAGTCGATTTTGGGGAGGAAGCCTTTAATAAATGTCTCATTTGGTTCGGCTTCGATAAGTTCGAGTTGGACGTTCTGGAGAAGGAGAGGGAAGTTGTTCGATGTCGTTTGACATGCTTTTGCGTGGCATGCGAGGAGGTTGTGTGTTAAGAGACGCATTCTCGGTTATGTGAGCGAAACTAGTGGTTCTGTAGTCTTTACGAGATTCAAAGTTGGGCCTCTGCTTCGATAGTGCTGCTCGTGTACTGGTACGAGGTTGCAAGTAGGATAGTGTTTGAAGGCAAGTCGATTGCGAGTTGACAGGGCAAGGTGGAGGAGAACCAAGGGAAAGAAGGGTCTCGCCTGGTCCTTCCCAAAAATTTCCCTCTGGTGGGCGCATCACGTGACACAAATGCAAAACTTTACGCGGTCTAACACGTTGAGTTGATGCTCAGATGTGATGCTTCCTCTCATCTCGACAAGACTGATGTGAGTCTCCGCTATCCTGAGGGAAACTTCGACAGGAACCAGCTACTAGCAATCACCCAAAGTTGTTTCTGCAACAACTCCCAGAGGCTCCGGAAAGAGATCTACTGCTGAAGGATCTCTAACTTTCATCCCCCGGCCCGCTTTCGCAGGAGGTCCGACTATATCTTAAGCCCATCGACTCCTGCGATGAACCCACTACCATTTAGTCTGTGAACTGCACTCATAGATCTTAATAAAAAAGACCCTTAGAGCTTGGCTGCGGATTGCCCATTGTAACATCTTTCAAGTTTTTACCATACCCAGGGTCATTAACTCGGCCACCGACTATGTTTCCATGTCGGCTTGGTATTGAAAGCTTTAGGGTGTCCCCGCAATTTGATAGTGTCGCAATCTTCAGCACTTACTAGACGAACACTTTTAGTCGCCTCTTAACCACCTAGTAGTAATCAACAAATGGTTCGATTAGTCTTTCGCCCCTATACCCAAATTTGACGATCGATTTGCACGTCAGAACCGCTACGAGCCTCCACCAGAGTTTCCTCTGGCTTCACCCTATTCAGGCATAGTTCACCATCTTTCGGGTCCCAACAGGTATGCTCTTACTCAAATCCACGACTTAAAAGACGTGAGGATCGGTCGATGGTGCACCTTTGCGGATCCCACCTGAACCCACTTTCAAGAGCGCGTATGGGCTTGCTGACAAAAGACTTGCGTGTGTGTCAGACTGAGAGGTCTGAGAAGGTTATTCTGGCAGCGGTCAAAATCTGTTGCGCATGTCGACGAGTGCCATTTATCAGCTCGGATCGTAGCAAGCAGCCGGAATCATGGTCAATCAGGCAGAGTGTTGTACATGCCGTTTCGAATGACAGAATTGGCATGCTTATCATCGCGACATCAGCCGCAATACGGCTTGCTTCACGATCGAAGCCGACATCGACAGGACATTGTTCGGTAGCGGCTCGGACACGAAGTCTCAAAAGCCACTCACCTGGTGAGAAGTGACGGTCCAGAGGAGGTGGGTGGTAGCCGCGTCTTGACCGGCTTCTTCATATGTCCTTATCACGGCACGCTCCTTCGTCGAGGCGGTTGGCTATCAGTGTTGACTCAGGGGCTGCCATGAGAGACAATGACCGACATGACCGGTTATTACATAAGGAGTAAGCGACATATGAAGTCTAAGTCCGAACACCTCCCACCTGCGCTCTTCGTCGAGTGAAATGGTGTGCTTTGGAAGCACGAAGATATAAAGGTTGACCTTCTCGACTTCAAGTGCAGCCTCCTCATCACACGTCCCCTCCCTTTCCTCACATCCCTTTACCCTCCCCTAACGTCCTTATACCTCCCTCCAGATCCGTGCCTCGCGATCATGCAGTGCACCTGCCTCCCTGTCCTCAGCCTCTTCATCTCGTTCGGAACGATGGCTTTCGCTCTCGACACCTCTCCTGCCGCCACCGCCGCCGTCGCATCGTACGACGTGACCTTCCCAGGTCCAACTGACTACTGGGTTGCTTGTGGTTGGAACAACCTCACCTGGAAGTCCGACTCTCCCTCTTCCTCCGCCCTCTCTTCTTCCTCGCCGGTTGTGACGATCATGCTCACCAACTCCAACAAGACTCTTCTCAACGATGATTTCGAGATCGGCAATGCGCTTCAGGGCAGCCTGAACGCTGCTATGGTGTATGTTCCTTGTATCGCTCCTGCTTCCGGCTACTCGTTGCTTTTCGTCAACTCGACTGATTACGATCACAAAGGTGAGCACCTCCCTTGTTCCTTTGAGACGGAGACAGATCGAAAGTGCTGACAAAGTTACGCTTTGGTGAGAACAGAGAACAAAGTGTTGTACAAATCTCCTCAATTCGCAATCAAGCCCAAAGGTA
>Ga0181469_100196_pt3 | contig 15179 bp, 17 predicted proteins | sample InSIn2SAF170_2_FD_119081 | JGI IMG/M metagenome (GOLD analysis project Ga0181469, IMG submission 119081) | Clean room microbial communities from NASA Spacecraft Assembly Facility at Jet Propulsion Laboratory, Pasadena, California, USA -... ... | reverse complement strand
CAGGAAGTTCAGAAGTTCTACAGGAAGTTTAGAAGTTCTACAGGATGTTTCACAATTGGATTTATGTATGATAAGCAGCGTATGCGGCGTATACAGCGAATGGAGCAAGGTTGATGATGAGGTGAAGGGTGAAAGAAGGTAAAAGGACTGGCTCCCAGCGGGCATCAAACAAGTGCGCAGTTACTGCATCAGGAATATTCCACAGACCACATTTAGGTTTGACGTCACTCTTTTCTCGTACTGTATATGTACTGAGTAGCATGATGTGCTTGCTTTCCTTGCTGTCTGGTGAAATGAGGGTATCAACCTAAATTTACTACGTGGTGGAATCCACGGGTTCATTAGTGCTGTTTAGTGCGCTGTTACCCGACGCTCACCGTGGGACGTGCAATGCTGGGCTTGGGTTTAGGCTTGTCCCTTGGGTTTGGGTGTATCGGAGGACTTGCGTGTAGTCCTAGGTATATAGTCTGCGTTCTCAAGTTTATTAATACCGCTTCGGAGAAAAAGAGAACGGTTCTTGTATCTGATGCGGCTTTCAGGCTGGGCTTAAGACAAGGTATATTAGCAGCAATTGATGGGCAGGAATAACATGGGTGAGAACAAGGCATGAGTCATGCTTTAATTAAAGCAAATGGAAGCATATATTGTTATGTACTGTTCTTCATGCTAGAACTATGTTGTATTCATTGCGTGCACGCTGGTGGAACGCAGTATGTTGATTACCGATGGCATATAGCTCAACAGTTGTACAATCAAGGCTCTAGAAACGAATGGATAGGGGGATTGCTCGTGATTGAGCACCTTTGACGCAAGTCGTAATTTCATAAGTGGATTTCCTCGAATCTTGGTATGACAGTTTGTAGTTCACCCGCGCTCTCTCCACGCGTTCAATACTCCTTTCACTCTTCAGGACCCAGTTTCATCATGAGGTGAGACTCTTGTACGCTTGCCCTTGAATTCTTGCACGCGCAATGCTCTGAATCTTGACGACCTTCTCCATGTTTGCCTTGAAAAACTGTTTCTTTTCAGTAAAGCGAACTCGGACGTGTCTGGCCCGAATCGTTGCCTGAAGGAGTTCAATCGCTTCTTCATGCTCTTCGACTTCACTTAGAATGTCACCGACACGACTTCTGCACAACACGCCTCGCACAGCAGCTTGAATCTCGGTGATTTCTGCTTCTGCATTGTGTAATTCAGACAGTGTCTGTCCAGTTTCGTATCGGGAAAGCAGACCTCGAATCGCTGCCTGGACACCAATGACTGAAGACTCATGCTTTCGCAAGTATGCATCTTGAGTAGCAAGTTGCTTGCGCAGGAGTAATCCACGGATCTTGCGCTGTGCAGATATCACAGAGTGCTCCTCTGCTGCCAGAGCTGATAACAAAATGTCTTGTTCGATGCGAAGTTGGTTGCCTCGTGCACAAGCTTGCAACTGGCTGATCGATACAGAGTGAGCTTTGAGCTCTTTCTTGGTGCGTTGAATTTGTGCTCGAGCTTGGATACCTCGGATTGTACTCTGCAGTACAGTCCATGTTGGTGACATCGTCTCAAGGTGATCAAGTGCATCCCCTACATCGCTTCTCACAAACATAGCTCTCACAGCAGCTTGGAGGATAGAGATCTGTTTCTCGTGGTTATGCATCTGGTTGTGATCTCTCGTTACTTGGTCTCGTATCGTCATACCACGGATGGCGGCCTGCAGACATCTTACCTCCTTCTCAGCACGGCGTGTAGCAGCAACTTCCCTGTTTGCCGTACGACGAGCGAGAGATCCACGGATGGCGGCTTGGACATCACGAACGCCTTCTTGATGCTGCCGTACTTGAGTCTTTAGCTTCCGCACTTCCTTGCGTGCACGTGTGGCCCGGAACAGGCTTTGTATCTTGAGGACCTCGTCTTGTTTCGATTTCCAGAATTCTGCCCTGTCTACTTCTCGGCGTCGTTGTAGGAACCCACGAGAAGCTGCCTGTAGGGAAGTAGCGAAGCGCTGCATGCTGAGTTTGTAGTTGATGATTTGTCTGGCCCAATCGCCTCGAAGGAGTGACTGCAGTTCGACGAGTTTATGCTCATGATCCCACAACACATTCATCATATCTCCCAGTCTCATACGAACCAGAGCTCCACGCATCTGACCTTGCAAATCCCCGATCATGGCTTCATGTTCTTGCAACTCTCGGTCGATTCGTTCCTCCTCAGTTTCAACTGGCTCCGGTTCTGGCTCTGGCTCAGCTCCGAAGCTAGCACCCATTCCTTGGAAACTCGGCATACTAATGCCAGCCTTGTCAAGGCCTCGTTGGGTCTGTTCTAGTTCATGGTCTTGAAACTGTAGTTGGCCAACCAGGTTACCGATCCGGAAATCGACCATGCCCTTGCGGTACAATAGCCAGGACAAAGCGTGTATGCAGTAGATAACTTTTGGGATGTTCTTCTTTTCGTAGAGGTCAATAAGCTCGAATCTGAAAAGCTCGGGTAGACCGACTTCTTCAAGGAAACGAAAGAACAATACAATGTTGTCGGAGTGCTTGAATTGTAGCTTGGTATTCTTGAAGATTCGTAGGGATTGGCCAGGATGAAATGCCTGTACGATTTCTGCTAGGGTGACACCATTGCGCAGTGCCTCCTCAAGCTCAACAATCGGGGCAATTGATTGATGTATGATATCTTCAATCCATTCTTTTGCTTCACCGATATGGCAAAGGTACTCGTATGCTTGTAGAAATTGTCGTTGCTTGTCCATCCAATTTCTTTCTCCAAAGCCATAATTCCGCTGCCTTGTACCCTGTCGCAGGGAGTCACTCCTCTTCAGTCGCCGACGATTTTGTAAGCCGGCCACGGATGGCACTGGGCTGGAGAGGGAGAAATCTTGACTCTCGCCATTTTGAGCGAATTTCGATAATGCTCGAAGATGACTTGTGGAAGATTTCTTGAGTTCTTGCAAGTCCGGCGCAACAAAGGGGACTGCAGTTGGCAGCGTGTGTGAGTGTTTTAGAAAAGGCTTGACTGGTTCTAGATCCGGCTCGACCGAGGAGAGTCTTGACTTGGACTCGTATACAGGATTTTCGAGCTGCGCTTGTGGAAACTGATCCACGGTAGCACTTCGTGAGTGGTGTGGAGGTCTTCGACGGCTCAGAGTCGGTGAGGGAGCTATCGATGTTTGTGGTAGAGGTCTTAAAGATTGACGGACATTACGATAGACATGATCAGGGCTGTTTTCCATGCTCTCGGGACCAGCAGTAGTGCCGGTTTGGTATATCTCAATCGCGTCACTGACCCCTCTCTTATGCCCACTTGTCCTCCGCTGCTGGAGGTACGTACTTGCGCTTGGTGAGGTTACGGTATCGGTGCGACCTAGCGTTTCCGGATTTGTTGTGTTTGAGGTGGCCGAATATGCTGAGTATGCTGACGATGCGGTGGAGGTGGTAGAATTGTGTCGAGGGAGCAGGACATCTTGCTGGGCGTTACGTATTTTGCCTACACTGAACTGTGGCATCTTTGCTTAAGATATTGACAATAACGTTGATGACAGTGAAAGTGGTGGCGCCTGCACGGACGCATGTTCAGCTTGTAAATTTAGTGGTTGCTTCGATTCATCGCCGGTGGTCGCGCAGAGCTTTTTTAATGGCCAACTCGGAGTATTGTGCCTCACGTCGTCCAGGGATCAACGGTCTCTTGTCTGTGTGTACGGATGTGGGACCATGAAATATCAGTGCAAGTGATGCTGAGAGTATTTGTTTATGTTGTTCAAAAGCGGGAAGGCGTCCGCTCTACACTGCATTAGTTCTACGCCAAGAAACATCAATCGGTCCACCAGGCACATCCGAACAACCACACCACGCGCGCGTATTGTGTAGGTACCTACCTATGTATGGTATCCAGCACTAGATGTACTAGTATCAGAATGCATAAAGGTACCTATCATTTCAATGACAATTACGTCTCAAACTCCTCTGCACGAAAACACGGCAGCCATTCCCTCAACGCTCTCGCGAAATGATCTCTTGCTATACTGGCCTCATGCGAACCCATAGTCCAATCCAAACAATGCTGTGCATCCTGCAGCACATACCCAAACACTGTATCGTTGCTTGTGCTTACATTGCGGCCAGGAGGTATCTGTGAGATCGAAAATAGGTTCTCTCTGACAGAACCACTGGTTGCTGCTAGTGGTGATAGCTTGCGCCATGGATCCTATTCTCCGGCAGTCCAGAAGACATTTGAAGGCCGCATTGCCTGACCGCCCGTTCGCTGGTTTATCTTTTTCACGGGTGGCAGATCAGGGAGACGTCCACTAGAATAAGCATCGGGAAATTGTCGCACACAAAGTGACTTGCGATATTCTAACGACATGTATCGTGACACCAGAGACTGGGAACTCGGCTTCTGTGTTGCGAAAAGACCTAGCTCAGAGCACAGCTGCCATGTCCAACTTATTCCACCGCTGTCAGAAGCTGTTTTCCCTAACTCGCACTCGGCGCGAACACCTGCATCTGCTACGCGACAGCTGGTGTTGAAATGGTCGTTCACAATCTTGACAAGTCCTGGCCATGATGCTAACCGTTCGATTAGCGTACTGGCAGCCTGGTCAGTCGTGAGGCCGGTTCCCCTCAGTGCCTGCTTCTGTGTGGATGGCGCCTCTAGATAGTCACACAAAGACGCCAGACTATGTGCACCTCCATCAATCCCATAGCTTTGAAAGTAGCTGTAGATATTTGCTATCGCGAGGGCGAAATCCCCGTTGCCATTCTCCTCCGCTCCGGCACCAAGTAGGCTCTGTTTGATAGCAGATGCAGTCTCCGTATGGGATAGTTGATCATCAATATGCAGCATTATCGTGTGCAAATCTCGCGTGCAGTTTGTGTATTGCTCGTCAATCAGCTTGTGATAGATGGAGTCAAGGAAGGTGTCCAGATTGACCTGCAGCTGTACAGGCGCCGATGCGGCATAGGCAGCGAAGAATGTTCCGGGATATCGGCTGCGAGAGACAGCCGCTCGCAAGCCAGAGTACGAACATCCGACCATGACCCATGGTGTGGACGACGGTGTCAATTCAACTCCCGGAAGAGGGGGGGGCTTAAATCTCTCAGCGAAAAAAGGCAAATCCGCCAAACCCTGGTCGAAGGACAGGTAACGCAGTTGTTCCGGGGGAGTGCGTTGGTTGATGGGAAACGGTAGGGAGCGGCCATAGTATCTGACCCATGATTAGTACAATTACTGCTGATACGCCATCAGGGCTCCGATCAAAACTGCTGAAGATAGTGACAAATTGGGCACACAGAGTGACCTACCGATGCTCCCATACAATGCCAATACCATGAAACTCATGAAGAAGGTGTTGTAGGTACGATCTAGAATCGAAGAGGTATCTCCGGGCCGAAGAGTCTGTGTTGATCTCACCAACATCGTGTATGAACACAGGACCGCCAGGTTGGTAGAACTCATCATTGACCCAATATCGATTTTTGAACAAACCGGCTGCGGGATTTCAGTGGTCAATGGGCAACTAGAGTAGATCAGACCCAATCTGGATCCACGGTTTGAATAGATCGAGAGACGTACTGCAAAATATCGCTCTCCTAGTTTCTTGAACTCTGAAATACTCGTCACATTCGAGTCACCATGAATGCGTGAAGCCGACAAGGCCGCCAAATTCTTTGACAAACGAGATTGAAACCCGAGCATGTGACCAAAATAGTCCGACTCGATCATTGGGTCGAGAGAAATGGCTGTAATGGCCACGACTGCCACAATCAAGATGACCTTGTGGTGTAGCATTAGTTGATGCATACCCTGGAACAGTTATCTGCGCTGAACCTTTACCATGAGGAACTATCATCCTTCCTGCTGTGGACAAGGTTGTCTTTTGTGATTACCGTGTCCCGCACCTGCCGAGTTGCTGAGTATCTGATTAGAGCTTGAGCACATAACTGCATCGACTGTATATCCTAGGGCGAGATTGATGTGTGAGTGGAGCGTCCTCAACAGCTGCGCGAGGACCACCACAGCATTGCCGGTGGACGATGTTCAACGGAAGAAGTATGTACCTATCACCACACGCTCGACTCGGACTGCATTGAGTGAGAATCCTTGTCTCGAATGCTTTGCCTGTGCCAGTGGTGCCGATCAATTAGCTTGTTCTGCGAGGTCAAGCTTTGCATAATGCAGATTGCCAACAGCTGTAGATCCCGATCAGAATGTGGAACAAGCTGTCTCCCTGCCCTGGACAACCTATCAATGATGTGCTCAAGCTCACCGTCTTACCACGTGAGCCCTATCTCTGCAGAGCCAGTTGTCCAAAAATCCATCAACTGCATGGCCTTCAGACGTGCTTGTTGTACGTGAGACAGTGGATCACAATGCTTCCAGCGGTTACCGAGGCGAACAAGGACGAAGGGGGAAGACTCATAGCCGAAGAGCATCTTCTGCAGTAGAGGTTCGGTCCCAACTACAGGATAGGCCACCAATTTTGGTGAAGGGATCTGGCAGCTCACAGTTGCACAATGGAGGATATCGTATCCGCACAACTCATCACCTACTTGTCATACCGTAAATGAGAATGTTGACTTCCCCTCAGTTCCTGCATACATGGTCACACCCTTCGCGAAATTCATGTCGGAACGGCCAATAGAATGCCTGGCCGCAGTCTTTGCAGCGAAGCGTGCCTGATATTCGTCTTTCCATCATCGAGGATAAAAAATAGGATTCCCGATCAAGACGTCCACAGAAGCTAGCAGTATTGCATGAAGTTGTTGACAAATTTAGATCGTGGAACTCAGCCAAGTCCTGTCCACTTGCAGTATGTAGTAGAGCATTGCAGGCCAAGTTCGCCGGTTCATTGAGCCCATGGGTGTTCAAAGGATTGTTTTGACGTCAAAATTCGCGACTCGTGAATTGCCAAGCGTCTTGACGTCAAATAACAAACTACAAGTACAGTACAGTACACGTAGCCACATACATGTACAGGTAGTAGGTACTTGTGCATCAGGTTCCGCGAACAAGCAAGGTGACACATCACAAAGTGCAATTGTTTCTCTCATTAGTACTGCATCGGAAGTCTCGCCTCATTGCGAAGGAATCTGCAAGAGCCAAAAGCCCGAACTGAAATGGTTACTAATGAGTGGCATGTGGCCTGAAGGGCTCAACGACGGTGTTCAAGACGCACACCTGCATCTAAGACTTTCTTGCACGACTCCGCCTCTCCCCCCGCTGCAACCATTCTTCAACGAGGTCGATGCCTCGGAGCTGGCATTCCGTGCTACCGTTTTGATGCCTTAGAAGTCACTAAGAGCTCTCTATTCTAGAGCCTCATCCGGAGCGCCAGGGTAATCGAACTTGGGATTGCGTCGTTTCTCTAGTGCCTCGTCTGGAGCACCTGGCCAGTCAAACTTGGGGTTGTTTCGTTTGTCCAGAGCTTCATCCGAAGCACCAGGATAGTCGAACTTGGGGTTGTATCGTCTTCCCAAGGCCTCATCCGGAGCACCGGGATAGTCAAATTTCGGGTTCTACTCGCATTTTTAGCTAGGCCCGAGAAGAAGAGAAGGTGAGTCTAACACGGGGTGCAGCAGTGGCAAGAGCGCCAAGGCCAAGGATGGCCAAAACGACAGATTGAGAGAAATGCATTGTATTGTTGGTCGATAACGAAAGTTTACTTGATCAAAAGATGGAAGTTGAAGGTGCAGAATGATCTGTAGTTGGAGATTGATACCACAGAGAGCTTCTGGACATTCTTATGTTTTCTGGAGTGTGTTCCTCAGATGAACATTAGCTCGATGCACAGAGTTGTTTCTGCTAATGCTTACTCTAGTGGGTGTTCCTATTGAAGAGTACGAATAACTTTCATTGTCAAAGTGGGTTTAGTGAGTTTCTCTTTGAACGGATATTGTGTATCTTGCTTGCTTGCTAGTAGCTTGCTGTAGCAGGCCGGGGATGTGTAACCCTGCTTGTATTATGCAAGTACAAAGATGGGGACTAATGAGTTGTCATGCAAAAGTGGCTGCTCAATGCAAGCCATGTCCAGGAAGATTGCACCAACTGATATGACACACTAGTCATGGACTGTCTTCACCTGATCTGCAAGCAAATACACCCTCGAGCTGACGACATGACCGGGCCTCAAACTCTGATACTGAGGCTTTGACTGGAAGTGGAACATGCATAACGGTCCGTCATAACACCCGAATTACATCGATGCCAGCTGTGTTGGTCATGATTGACATAGAAGTCATGCATTGTCATATCAAGTGATTTTTTTGATAACAGAGCCACGGATGATTCATGTCAAGCGAACATTGCCATTGGCACGTCATAACCTTTGCATGCGTCTTAAGATTTACCAATTGAAACGTCAGCAGCGAACTAGCACTTCCTTAAGACAGTTGGGAGGTTGGTTTGCTGAGTTGGTAGCACGTGAGGAGTATTTCCTTGTCAACCGCTACGCGGTGCTCTTGGTCTTCTTCCTGAGTAATTGATTTCACTCTCAGAAATTGCCTCGAGTTCGATCTGCCAGAGACTCAACTGATAATGGGCTATGTCAGTGTGCCTACTGAGGACGTTGTTGATCCTGAAAATAACTACTCCGAGCATGATCATCAACCAGGTGCTGTTTCGAAATGGAAGACGTTGTATCTCGGCCCAACGTGGTGGCTGACAGCAAAAACTCTGACTGCCATGAATTTGTGCCTCCTTTTGCTCATCGCTCTGAGCTATCTCTTTCCTCGAGCAGGGTTGAACTGCATGTCAGGCCCACCACCTCCTTGGTGTGAGCAGCTATTCAATACCCTTTTGGTATCTTCCACAGCTAACCCGTGGATCACTCGAGCAGCTCCAATACGTGAAGCCGGTATTATTCGTTATGTCAACAAGGTGTACAAGCCGGAGAAGATCTTTCAATCCGAGACCTCGGACGAGGTAGAAGCAGCTTGGGATGATTGGGAGAAAGGTAGAAGCAGATGCCAGGAATTCGTCCGATTGTGCCGGCTAACAAGAGCATCGAACAGAGTTTGACCATCTTATTCTTTTGCCAAAGGACGAAATTGCGGACCGACTTCCCATCACCGTGGATGCATTCCTAGATCCTGGATATGCTGTTTATGGTCTTGCGGTTTACCATCAGCTGCATTGCCTCAATCACATCCGCAAGACGTTCTATGGAGACAAATTCTTCTCTGGGCAGGATCAAGAAAAAGTGCTGTTCCACAAGAGTAAGTAAAACGCATGGCCTTACCTCGATCCTGCTTCCTATGCTGACAAGAATGACGCCCCAAGATCATTGCTTCGATATGCTCCGTCAATCATTGATGTGCCATGCCGATATTGCTATCATGCACTGGTGGAACGACACATACAGCTACGTAGACTCGGCAGGCGTAGTGCAGCTGACAGATCATTATCGCAGTTTGACGCCTTCCCAGCAAGCTGAAGGAGCTTTTGCCAGGTGGGACACAGCGGTCCAGTGCCGAGATCTATATGCCATTAACGTCTGGCTCAAAACACATGCGCTAGATGATGACAAGTACGCTGCGACTGTGGGCATTCCTAAGCTGATGAAGCGAGGTTTCTAGGCGTACCATAAGTGTGAATTTGTAGGTAGGTATCCACCTGTACGAACCACGAAACGATAGAAACCAAGTAGTTACCACCACGTTTCTGTAGACACAAACGCATGGTCCCCAGGCGCTTCAAAAGGCTGTAAGTATTGCCTGCTAGACCGACTGGTCACTCGGGAGTCCATCGTGCCAAATTGTGATATGAAAACGTCTATGCACTCACAGCACAAAAACCCCCAAATCAATTAGACTCGTGCAGCAAGTCGGACGTGAAGCGGAAAGGCAAGGTCCAGTACTCCAGGTGAGTAGGCAGGAGTCAGTTTGGTGCGTGTCACCAAATCCTCCGACCCCCCACCACCTTTTCGTGCCTAGTCCAAGGCTAATGCTAGCACGGACAGAGTCACAATACCAGCCAATGCAACCCAAGCGAGGCCAGAGCTCTCAGCACACGGCACTGTTCTATGAGAGGCCAATGAATGTTAAAACACAGGCTTCTGCTCGAAGATCACGTTTATCTCAACAAGGTATCTTTATATTAATTATGAGGATCCAAACACGTTCCTGCACACTGTTTCCTTGTGGTGCAATTCGATGGCGAAGAACACCTATAGATCAACCTTTGATGACCTTACCGAATGAGCATTGCTACCTATCACAGGACGGTTCTGTACGTACGACATAAAAGCATTTTCGAGGAAGCCTGACCGGGTCGGATCGTCCATTTGCCTCAGGTATGCCTCACTAGTGCTTGTTTGGTTAGCAGACCGTTGAACGCCTCAGGCACAGTGGAGTATCACATGTGCCACATGGCCAACTTTCCAGTATCACCTTTCCCTTACTCCCGACCAACACACTCGTGAGATATGGCCAGCTATCCCTCACAGTCGACTGAATCGCCAGTATGGCATCTTCTTATTCAGTTGACTGGCGAACAGCGTACACCTGCGTGGCGCTTAGGATCGCAGCAACCATGAGCGTCAGCCTGAGCAACACGCCTCTGCTCCGACTTCTCGAGTCAAATGTATGTGGGAATTACTACCGTGTGCATAACCCAAGTCTCATCGCCGTCGACGGCAGCGTCCCTGAAGCGCAATGTAAGGAGCCTGGTGTGCAGAGCATTATCTCGGACCTCAATGGTTCAGCTAGTGTGTTGGCCTTAGTGCCAGGTACGTGTGCCTTGTCACGTCATTGTTGTTTTACCGAATTGATTGACGATCCAATTCCGTGAACAATTGTTGACTCTGAGCAGCTTTGATGGCTGCTGTGCCCTTCCTGGTGCTTAGCAAGTCGACGAATAAGAGACGAGCACTTCTGGTCAACACCCTGGGGACGCTGATGATGTCGCTCTACTATATGGCAGTCCGTAAGTCACTATTTATTGTACTTGAAACAACGATCGACGACTATAGCCGAGCAAAAAGTTTACTTTTACCATTTCTTTGATCCTAGATGGATGTGGCTTAGTGGCCTCTTCAACTTCATTGGAGGTGGAGATTTGGTGTTTTACAGCCTCATTCAAGCTTCGATTGCCGAGTCCGTTGAACAGAGCTCATTGTAGGTCTCAACCCTTTAGATGACGTTCAAACCTCAGTCGCCCAACCGGCTTACTGATTCATGTACAGAAGCACTATATACCTCTATACATCGGCTACTGCTCTGGTGATCAAGGTTCTCGGCTCCGCAGGCAGCCTCTCCATGATGAAAACATCGATTTGGCTGCCTGTGATACTTAGTGTCGTAGCAAAAGCACTGAGCATTCCGACGGTCTTTTTCGTGCAAGGATGAGTGTCCGACCACGCCCACGAAGCAATGGATGGCTATCAGCCCTTAGCCAATAACGACGGTGGCACGCCAATTGACCATCAAATCCCCTCCGTAGTATCTTCGAGATCTTTGAGTTCTTCTTTCTGGCAGTCGGTGAAGGAGCAGCAAGACACTCTGCGTTGCTATATCTTACCCGTTAGTGTCTGTGTTCTTCAGGAGGCCGGTAATAGCTTCCGATACATCCTGCCTTACTGGTTGAGCAAACGGTTCGACTGGAGTCTGCGTGAAACTGGCTGGGTGATGATGGCAGAAGTGCTATCAACTGCGCTCATTGTTGCGATCCTCCCACGTTGCTTTCGACACTTTCAGCGGAGTGGCAGTAGTAAGGACAGAGATCTCAGCCTCGCGAAAATGTGCTTGGGCCTTTCATTTCTAGGAACGTTACTGTTAGGCTTCCGTTGGTACCGATTCTCTGGTGTCATCTCGCTGCTCGTGTTGGCTGGCGGTACAGCGTTCCAGGAATTATATCTGAGTTATGTGACGGCGGGACTGCAAAGAGAAGAGATTATGCAGGTGTATATATTGCTGGCTACAATGTTGCTCGTAGCGTTCAGTTTGTGTGCGTGGCTGATTGCCGGTCTGTACGCTATCTGCCTCCACCTAAACAGTCCATGGGCGACAAGTATACCCTTGTGGCTGGCCTCGCTAGCATTTGCAGCCGATAGAATTCTAATACGATGATCACAACACGCATGCAATTCATCTGCGACCAAGGAATGGTGTGGTTCTTGTCGGAAAGCAGGAAATAGCTTGTGAGCCATGCAGCAGCTGAAGCTACCTGCCTAGTAGATCAACTATTGCAATCCAGTCCTATCACAGAATCTCCGAGAGCCAACGAAATGTGCTCAATTGGCCATGTTCAAGGAACGACAACGACCAATCCGAATCGTGACGACACCATCCGGACGCCAAGGCAAACACCCGCCTTGCTGTCCGTTAGTCCTGCATCTTGGCAATCATTAGATCAGTACCCATGTACTTGTTGTATGCCCATTGAATAGTCAAAACTTGCTCGAGACCTAGGTAATTCCGAAGTTCGCCAAAATACATTGCATGCATGATGAGAAGTACTTGTCCGAAGAGGCCTTTCCAGGAACATGTCCGTCCGCCAGTAGAAAGAATACTTTCTATACATAGAAGTCGTCTGTGAATATATGAAGTAAGCAGGTACCTATGCTACAGCATCATCTCCAACCATCCTCAATAGCATCTACCTACCATGCTATCCTCATCGCGTTCCACGGCGCTTCTAGCCCTTTTGACCATCTCCTTCACCCGCCTCTGCCACACCCAATCTATTCCATTGAACCTCCTGTACCAATTTCCGACAATCCCCTACACAAACATTGAAAACCTTGCCGTCCGCACCAGAGTTGGTACCCTCCTGCTCAACACTGTGACTGGACCACTACAGTATGAGCTTAACCCTTCAACGGGTGCAGCGCCCGCCGTTACTGCGAGCCTAAACGGGCGTGGTCCAGAATCCCTCATTGGGATAGCCGAGACATACCCTGGCTCCGATGTCTTCATCGTCTCCGCAGGCAACTTCAGCTATGGTCCCCAGGTCCCAGGCGGTGTGGCAGGCGTTCCTGGCTCGTTCTCAGCATGGCGTTTCGACTACACCAGCGGCAAGGCGGTCACAACCCAGATCGCTGCGATCCCGGAAGCTAATTCCTTGAACGGGCTCGCAGTCCTCAACGAAAACACGGTCCTAATCGTGGATTCTGGTCTAGGCGCAATTTGGGCTGTCGACACCACGACCGGCGTGCACACGATCGCAATTCAGTCCCCGTTGTGGCTTCCCACGCCGTACTTCTCCCTCGGAATCAACGGAATCAAGATCAGGGGTAATACGGTATACTGGACCAACTCCGCCTTCGGCACTTTTGGTAAAGTGCAGGTGAACAAAGACGGAACCGCAGCAGGGCCAGTCGAGGTCATCGCCAGCGCACCCACTGGCTTGAGCTTCGATGACTTCGCATTGGATTGGCAGGGGAATGCGTGGGTTGCAGGACCACCAAATGCGCTGATCAAGGTGGGGATTGCGAACGGCAATGTGGAGGTTGTGGCAGGCGGAGGTACAAACCAGACCTTGGTAGGCCCAACGAGCGTGGCATTGAACAGATGTACACTATATGTCGCAACTGGTGGTTCTGGAGGGCAGTCGAGTGGCCAGGTCTTTGAGGGAAACGTCTGTGGCAGCAATATGCAGTTCTGGGAGGCTTGAGGTGAATGATATCGTGAGTAATACACAAGGGCACAGGATGGTGGAATATATACAGTAATGTTAGAAGCTCTAATAGTCACCATTATAGAAGAACCTTCCGTATCCGCAATATCTTGAAGGCTCTCAGCTCATCGTTGCCGCATATTTCTCCCAAGCTTGGTAAATATCTTGCATGAGTAACAGATGATGTTGTACAGAATACATACATGTAGACAGGACATCGATGACAGCACCCAACACATCACCGCGTCAACGCATCAATGCAACGATAACGACTCGGCTTAAGCTCGGAAGGGTTCGAAATCAAGCGCACCCACAGATTTGCTCGTAGTGGAATTTGGAGAACCAAAAAGTGCGGAAGCTACGATAAGGCACCTATCTCACCGCGTTGCTCTCGTTGCATCTCGAAGACGTTCGGCCAGACCTTTGCACTTCTGCTGGACAACAAGAGTCTACCGCTGCCGGTGAGCAGCATTCAGCACAATGTCAGCGTCCCTACCAGGTAACCGCGACCTGCCACTATCGCGATATGATCTCTCAACGTACTGGGGTCGCGTGAAACAATCAGCAGATCTAGCGGATCCGAGGTAGGAATATATGTGTGATTCTCCTGCCGGGCGCATCGAACAAGATGCTCAAGGTACATTCTTTCGCACTTTGACAGCCGAGACCTCCTTCATTGTGACCTGTCTGCTGACTAGTCTGCAATACAGAACGCTGTTTGTGTCCGCATCGGGTCTTGAACATGCCAAGCAGGTCGTTACCTCATACAAGAAAGGAGAGGTGAGGGATATGACACCAGAGCTATGGAAGGCAAAGAAGATAATAGACTCGACGTTACATCCCGGTATGGTGGTTGAACATGCTGATCAGATTCAATGCTAAGAGAGTGTCGTGCAGATACTGGCCAGCCAGTCATTTTACCAGCTCGGATGTCGGCCTTTATCCTCACTAACCTGGTAGTCACAGCTGGCATGTTGACACCCAATATGGGCAATACCGGTACGCTGCTATGGCAGATCACGAACCAGTCTCTTAATGTAGCTATCAACAGTGCCAACGCAAACAAGTCCACAGCTCTTAGCACGCAGCAGTTGGTAACGAGCTACCTTGCGGCAGTAACTGCATCTTGTTCCGTCGCGCTCAGCCTCAACACAATAGTGCCTCGGTTGAAGCGAGTCTCGCCAAACACGAAGCTGATCCTTGGCCGACTTGTGCCCTTTGCAGCTGTTGCCAGTGCTACTTTTCTCAACGTGTTTTTGATGCGAGGTGAAGAGATTCGGAGAGGGATCGATGTTTTCCCAGCGCAATCGGAACAGCAAAAGGCCGAGAAAGAGAAAACAGGGAAAGGGGTTGAGAGTCTTGGAAAGAGCAAGAAAGCTGCGACACTAGCGGTTGGCGAGACTGCCATAAGTCGGGTGCTGAATGCCGCTCCCATTATGGCGGTACCGCCGCTCATACTGGTAAGGTTGGAAAAGACAGAATGGTTGCGTCAAAGGCCGAGGATGGTGCTGCCAGTCAATCTCGGGTTGATATTGACCACGAGCATATTTGCTCTGCCTCTTGCTTTGGCTGCGTTTCCTCAG
>Ga0181469_100411_pt1 | contig 15184 bp, 15 predicted proteins | sample InSIn2SAF170_2_FD_119081 | JGI IMG/M metagenome (GOLD analysis project Ga0181469, IMG submission 119081) | Clean room microbial communities from NASA Spacecraft Assembly Facility at Jet Propulsion Laboratory, Pasadena, California, USA -... ... | reverse complement strand
CAAGCTTTCCGTTAACAAAGAACGGTCCACCGGAATCGCCGCCCTGCATGCCGGCATTACCGGTGGAGTGGACATCGAGGATCGGGCTGCTGATCATCGGGGCCATGCCGCCTTGGCCAGGCTGCATTACTTCCCCACCGTTGCCGTCAGGCTTGACAATCTGCGGCTGCTCGGCGCCCGGCTTGGTGGCACCCGGCGAGACCACCTTGGGCTTATCCGATCCCGAACCAGATCCCGGCATCTTGAGGCCGGGCGTGGCCTCTTCGGCCGGCACGGATTCGTAGCCTTCAGGGACCTTCATGTCTGCATCCGGCTTGGAGCCGCCCGGCATCTTGAGACCGGGCATGGCTTCCTCAGCGGGCACGGACTCGTAGCCTTCAGGGGCTTCCTTATCGGCGCCTGGCTTCTGTGCGGCGTCATCGCTTGGCCCGCCGCCCAGGATTTCGGAGACCTTCATCTCTGCCATCGGCAGCTGGCCCTTGCGCGCCATGGAGGAGCTGCTGCTCCAGCCGTACAGGGTGCCAAGGTCGCCGGTCTCTGGAATATCGGTGGAGATCTTGGCCGGCTCGATATCAGTGACGGGCTCGGTGAGGTGGAGGAGTCCGGCATCGGAAAGCGGGGATAGCGCCCACGAATCCGCGTCATAGACCTTGCCTCCCAAGCGGGCCTGGGTGCCTTCGTTATTGACGGACTGCAGGCAGTGGCGGGCGGTAAGCACCCACTGCCTATCCACGAGCGTGCCGGTGCAGTCGCCGAAGTTGCCTATGCGGCCCATCTTGAGCGCGGCGACGGTCTGGGACTCGGCGTTATCGGGGGCGGGTTCGCCGTGCTCAAGGGCGCTGGCGGGGGCCGCCAACATCCCGATGATACCAGCGGTGGTCAAAGCGGTAGCAATTTTACGCGACATGTTAGTCCTTCTTTCCAGCAGGAACGGCGAGTTTAACGGCGGAGGAGACGGCCTTTTCAAGGGGGCCTTGGCCCAGGAATTTCCGCCAGATGGTGGCGAGTACGAGGAATAGGCCAATAAATGCCCACGCCCACGCGGTGTTGTGCAGTGAGATGTGGCTTTGCCAGTAATAAGCGGAGAGCACGTGCAAGACATAAACGGTCAGGGACATCGTGCCCATTGCGGCCAAGGGGTAGACGAGCTTGGGTACCGCGCTGCCAATGAGCAGGCACAGGTGCAGCACTACGGCGGCCACTGCAACGGAGAGCAGGATTTCGCCCGCGACGCCGGTGTGGCCGGTAAAGCGCAGCCAGCCGGGAATATCCGGCTCGAAGCGGAAGTAGGTGCCAACCGCGGCAATCACCGCGCTGACCGCGGTAACAATCCACTGCAGCGCCGTGCGGAAGCTACCTGGGCGGATGTAGACCTCAAAGAGCAGCATGCCGGCGATGAAATACGCGATCCATGCCAGCAGCGGATAGACCTGCGGCAGGGTAAACGGCGCGTAGTGCACGGTTGAGGCGATGGCGGCGACGAAGAAGAGGGCTAGCTTCCACCACACGTTCAGCGGTGGCACCCAGGAGACCACCATCATGGTGATACCCATGGCAACGAGCACGACCTGAATCTGCCCGCCAACCGGGAGCAGTGCCAATCCGATAAGCGTAATGATGGCGCCGCGGGCAATCAGGCGCAGCAGCGTCTGTACGGAATAGTTCTTGCCGATGAGCATCATCGTCACGCCGGCGACAATGGCAAATAGCGCGGCCGGAAGGCCCGACAAAATGACCTTGGTACTCCATACCAACGAGGCCATGTGCAAAATAATCATGCCAATAATGGCAAGTGAACGAGCCAAATCCAGCCCGACGATGCGCGATGATGTACTCACCTAGCACTCTCCTTCACGATGTGATGGGACGCAGCGGTCTCCACCACGGCCCATGTTTTTAACGACTCCCTTTTTCTACAACGGGAGTCTGGGAGGTTGCTGTATCAACACTTTACATGTCCTGTATCTTATAAATGCCGTTATTAGCCCGGCTAATCCTGCCGGTCCACTCTCCCCGCCTGAAGTGTCCCAGGTTTTGTTTCGTCTGAGTAGATGGGAGCATCTGGCAGGGCCCGACCCCGAACGTATCCATGGCTGTGCTAAACCTCGAGCTGGAAAACCGAGGTAACTGAGGTAACCAAAGACGAGATCAACGACTACCTGCGCAAGGTAGCGCTGCTGTCGGATCTGCGCCAGCAGGTCGATTACGTCAACGACCCAGAATTGGTCTCCTCTGGTTTCGTTGGTTCCGTCAAAGCTGGCGTCGTCGATGGCTTGGCGACGATCGCTAATGTCACCAAGCACTTGGTGGTATACGTCTGTTACGACAACGAAAACGGCTACTCCAATCAGGTCATGCGTTTTGTCGAAGACATCGCGGGTAAGCGCCCGCGCGTGTTGCCACACCGTACCCCAATTAGCGAGCTCTGAAACTAGTACAGGCCGCGCTGGCTGGTTCGCCAGTTGGCGCGTGCAACTGGGGGATAATGAAAACCGCGGGTTCCGGATTTCCGGGCCCGCGGTTTCGCTTGTCGTGCTTGTGAAGATTTTTTGATGAATCAGCTTTCGAGCTGAATGGATTCAAAGCCCAGCACGTCGACGGACATGCCACGCTTTTCGTCTTCGACATGGTTGCCTGCTGGCCGTGCATCAGCCCACTTTTGGTAGTTTTCCTGGCTGTCCCACCGGGTGACGACGAAGTAGCGATCCTCACCGGCGACGGGGCGCAGCAACTCAAAGCTTTCAAAACCTTCAGCCTTGTCGACACCTTTTGCGCGTTGTGCAAAGCGCTGCTCGATTTCCGGGCCAGCACCTTCAGGGAAGGAAAGGGCAGTGATGTTAACGTAGCTCATAAATCATCCTTTCTGTGATTGAATTCATCCTCCATTTTAGCGATAGTTAATCTGGTGGGGATGTGAAGTTCAGCAGAATTACCGTGGTATTTTCTGCGAGTTGCGCACCTTAACCTCGTCGTTCGGTTGGTTCTAGCTCGGTTTCCGGGCCACCAAAGCCACACCGCGCAAGACATCGCTGTGTTCGTTGAAAAGCTTGCGCATTGCCAACATGCGGCGCCTGGCATCCTTATCGCGTAAGGCATTTTTGATGATGCGCAACGTACCCAGCAGTCCTTCGTCGGCAAGATTGCGGCGCATCTTTAGCAGCGCCATTGGCGCGGTATCCGTCCATTCGACGACTAAGCCCGCGTTTTCGAGAAGCTCGGTCCACTCAACCACGGTGAGCGGGCGGGCATTAACCTTAATCACCCGCGCGAGGTTTTTGCGCAGCTCTGTCTTGAATTCATCATCAAGATCGTCGGGGTGCAAACCGAGCTCATGAATCGCATAGCGTCCACCTGGTCGCAACATCCGCACCGCCTCGTCGACGATCTTTTGTTTTCCGTTCGGCGATTGCATCGTCAGCATTGCTTCACCCAGCACGACGTCAGCGTGAGCATCGGGCAAACCGGTATCCGCGGCATCAGCATGCACCATGCGTCCGGTGTCTTTGACGATCTCACCGGTAATGCGTGCGGCATCTTCGTCTTTTTCCACACCGACATAGCTGGCGGGTTGGAAACTTAATAGTTCGGTGGCGGTTCGCCCCAAGCCCGGTGCCAACTCAACGACATCAGCATCACTAAGACCGGCATGCTTGAGCAACTTGCGGGTGAGTTCCAAACCGCCTGGCCGCAGCACTCGTTTACCCAGCCGCGCGAGCAACCAGTGTCCGGGTACATCTTCTGCACGACGCTGCGCATAGGGAAGTGGATTGTCCTGGTGGGAGGCGTGAGTCATGGTGGATTCCTTTCTCGAAGACCCACCTACACGGACTAAGGCAGATGCTTGCAGGTACTTTAAGGCAGGCCTAATGTACATCCATTTCTGAGTCTAGTTCCTGGCCACTACAAAGGATAGGCTTGCCAAAATAGTGTGACTTTTCTTGGACTTAGGCCTGACCCCCGGAAAGTAGACGCATCGGGGGTCAGGCCCCCTCCGCTGGGCCGGCAACATGCGCAAACTCTACGTCGGAAGAAAACACCGCACCAAAGAAATCATGCTCATCTGCATCAACAACGACATCGCCGCCATTAACCCCCACACAGGCGAAATCTAAAAACGAACCCCCAACACGAAGAGAGCCCCGAGACATCGAAATAGAAACAATGTCTCGAGACTTCACATTTGTGCGCCCGGAGGTGTCCGAAGTCACGACATAGTTGACACGGCGTGCCTGGGAGAAGCTTCCTGATGGTTGACAGGTGAGCCGCGACATCGTTGACACTTAGCTAGAGGAAACCACCTGGGGTGATGGTTGACACCTCAGTCGCGACATAATTGACACCGACCAGCAACCGCGTGGCGCTCAGTCGGACGGGGATCAGTTGCGACATCGTTGACAAATGAACAGCCCCAACCGCAACCTCGCAATCGTTAAAGCCGTACGAGACCAAAGCCAACCTGCCGCCAAAGTCGCCAAACGATTCGGGATTTCCCGCCAACGCGTCTACAAGATCCTCGCCGACTTCGATGCCGGCGGCCCGGAAGCCATCGCCCCGAAATCCCGCGCACCGCACACCCACCCCCAGGCCATACCCGAACGCCTGCGCAAACACATCATCGAAATGCGTAAAGAACTCACCAGAGCAGGATTCGACGCAGGCCCAGACACCATCGCCTTCCACCTTCAACGACAAGGGCTGCGAGTCCCATCAACTTCCACCATCCGCCGCATCATCACCAACGCGGGCCTGGTTGACCCACAACCCCAGAAGAAGCCACGCAGCTCCTACATCCGATTTGAAGCAGCGATGCCGAATGAATGCTGGCAAGCCGACATCACCCACCTTTTTCTTGCCGACGGCACCCGTGTCGAAGTCCTCGACTTCCTCGATGACCACTCCCGCTACCTGCTGTCAATTACCGCCCAGCACGCGTTTACAGGCACTGCAGTCGCAGAAACGCTCCAACACCTCATCGACACCTACGGGCCACCCGCATCCACGCTCACCGACAACGGACTGGTCTTTACGGCACGACTCGCAGGTCGAAAAGGAGGCCGCAACGCATTCGAGAAAACCCTCAACCACCACCGCATCCAACAGAAAAACGGCCGACCCGGACACCCACAAACTCAAGGCAAGATCGAACGGTTCCACCAGACACTCAAACGCTGGATCAAAGCACGACCACCAGCAGAAACAATCACTCAGCTCCAACAACAACTCAACGAATTCGCCAAGTACTACAACACACAACGCCCTCACCGAGCACTCGGACGCCGAACCCCCGAACAGGCCTACACCACAGGCACCAAAGCCCAACCCGCCGATAACCCGCAAGACGAATGGCGCATCCGCCATGACATCGTCGCCACCAACGGCAAAGTCACCATCCGCTACGCAGGAAGGCTCTACCACCTAGGCATCGGCCGCGCCTACGGCGGCCAACACATACTCATGGTGGTCACCGACAACCACATCACCACATCATTAAAAGAGACCGGCGAAATCATCACCGAGCACTACATCGACACATCCCGCAACTACCAAAACCATACTGGCGAAAAGGCCAACCCCCACTGACCTAAAAACAAAAAACCGGTACCTCGAAAAATAAAAACCGAGGCACCGGTTTATCCACCATGTCGCGACTGAGTTGTCAACTATGTCGCGACTGATGACATTTGTGCGCCCGGAGGGATTCGAACCCCCAACCTTCTGATCCGTAGTCAGATGCTCTATCCGTTGAGCTACGGGCGCAGTCCGTTGTGAAGCAGTGCGCATGCTCTGCTGTGCAACGAGAATTTACTATACCCACGGACCTGAAAACTAACAAATCGCCTGTACAGAGCAGTGTTCGGCGGGATAGCCAGAGGCGTATTGTTCACCCGCCGTTCACGCTTTAGCTCGGCGTGGAAGCGCGGGAGAGGCTATACGAGGGCGGAGGCTTCAGCATCGGAAAGCAGGGCGTCCTGGAAAGCCTGCAGGGTGGATTCGTGGTCGAAATCGATACCAATGAGCACGAGTTCCGTGCCAGGAGTTACGCCGTTGGCGGCCCACAGTGACGCTGGCATGATTTGCAGGTTTGGCCCGGCCTGCTGCCACGCGTGGGCCACGCGCAGATCGGTATCGATCCAGCAATACCCCTTGGACCGCACGAGGCCCGTGCTTGCCCGGAGGGCGGCGATGAGGCGCTCGCGATTAAAGGGGCGATCGGCACGAAAGACGACTGAGGAGATGCCGTATTCCTCGGTTTCTGGAGTGTGTGGATTCGCAAGCTCTTCGGCATAGCCATGATAGGTGGCAGCGGTGGCGGTATTAAATAAATGCGCATCGAGAACTAGCCCCGGTTCGATTACCCCGTGGGTCACCGGCACCACGCGAGCCCGCGGATTCATGGCGCGGACTGTGGCGACCACGCGCTCGGTCTCGGCGGCATCGACTAGGTCGGTCTTGGTAATGAGGATAAGGTCGGCGAATTCGACTTGATCCACTAAGAGATCGGAAATGGTGCGGTCATCTTGGGGCGTAGCCTCGATGCTTTCGGAGACGAGGCTGCGGCCGCGGCGCAATTGGTTTAAGAAGGTAGAGGCATCGACGAGGGAGACCATGGTGTCGATGGGGGCGGCATCGGCAAGCGTGGTGCCATCGGCAAATTCCCACTCAAAGGTGGCAGCCACGGGCATGGGCTCGGAAATGCCGGTGGATTCGATGACAATCTGATCAAAGCGACCGGAGCGCGCTAGCTTGCCCACGGACTCGATGAGGTCTTCGCGCAAGGTGCAGCAAATGCAGCCATTCGACAGTTCCACGAAGCGATCCTCGCCGCGCTCCAGATGGCCTTCGCCGGCAACGAGGGCGGCATCGATATTGACCTCCGAAAAGTCGTTAACGATGACCGCCAGCTTGCGCCCCTCCCGGTTCGCGAGCAGGTGGTTAAGTAGCGTGGTTTTTCCACTGCCTAAAAATCCGGACAGCACGGTAACAGGTGTAGCCATCCTTTAATGGTAACGTTTTTCATTAAAGGATGGCTATTGAGGGAGCTTAGTGTCTAGACCGTCAGTCCGAAGATCGGTACCGCCAGCAGGAAGACGGTAAGGGTAATGAGGAAGATGCCGATGACGTTGAGGCCAACGCCGCCCTTGATCATCTCGCCAATCTTGACGTAGCCGGAACCATAAGCAATGGCGTTCGGCGGGGTTGCCACCGGCAGCATGAAGGCACAGGTTGCAGCCAAGGCGACCGGGATGGTGAGCAGCAGGACGTTGATATCGCCTTCGGTGGTCAGCCCCACGCCCACGGCGACGCCGCCCATGATGGGGATGAAGGTGGCCGCGGTGGCGGTATTGGAGGTGATCTCCGTCAGGAAGAGGACCAGGGCGGCCACGGCTGCGACGATGAGCACGATGGGCAGGGAGCTGAGCCCCTTGGCCATCTCACCAATCCACAGGGACAAACCGGAAGAGTTGAAGGCCGAGGACAAGGAAAGACCACCGCCAAAGAGGAGGAGGACGTCCCATGGCATTTCATTGGCCGTCTTCCAGTCCAGCAGGCGGATGCGGCGCTCCGAATCGGCCGGCAGGATGAACAAGAGGATACCTGCGGCAATACCGACGATGGCATCATCGTAGTTATCAAAATCGCCAAGGACGATGGGCAGGGATACCCAGGCCAGGGCGGCCAGGATGAAGATGATGCCGGTCATAATCTGCGGGCGGGTCCATGGGCCCAGGGCCTTGATTTCGTCGTTGATGAGCTCGCGGCCGCCGGGGATTTCGGTCATTTCCGGCTTGAAGATGGTAATCAACAGCACCCATGCGATGAGCAGGAAGGTTAGCGCCAGCGGCACACCGACGGCCATCCAGCGGCCAAAGCCGAGGGTAACGTCCCAGGTATCGGCCATGTACGCGTTCAAGAACGCATTCGGCGGGGTACCAATCAGGGTACCCAGCGAACCGATGGAAGCGGAGTACGCGATGCCCAGCATGAGGGCGGTGGCAAATTTCTTCTGCTTATCCCAACCGCCAACGGTCTCTGCGGTAAGCGCCAGCACGGACGTACCAATCGGCAGCATGACGACGGCCGTTGCGGTATTCGACACCCACATGGACAAAAAGCCGGTGGCCAGCATGAAGCCCAAAATGAGGCGGCGCGGCGAGGTACCGATGAGCTTTACTACATAAAGCGCAAGGCGGCGGTGAAGATTCCAGCGCTGCAGCGACAGCGCGATAAGGAAGCCACCCATGAACAAGAAAATGGTGGCAGAGGCATACGGTGCGCCGACTTCCTTAATGGTTCCCACGCTAGCGAGCGGGAAGATGACCAGCGGAATCAGCGCGGTGGCAGCCAGCGGGATGGCCTCAGTCATCCACCACACGCCCATGAGGATGGTCACCGCCGCAACGGTGCGGATGGCGCTTAGCGTGTAATCGGCTTCCTCATCCACGCCGGTGGACTGCTGGACAGTATCGATGGCATTCGAGGGGAAGATGAAAAATACGAGGATGGCCAGGGCGAGGCCAATGAAAAGGCCAATGAATTGGCGGCGCCATTCATTGCGTGGGGCACCGGGATCCTCAGCGCCCTCTGATTGGGCGGTAGATTCGTGAGTATGCGGGGTGGTCATGCCGCGAACTCCTTCACTAGAGAGACTTTTAGCAGGGCGGGGTGTGATAGCTCTGTCAATTACCAGCAATCGAGCCAGATCCTTGGTGCATCCCGAACATCATTCAGTCCGTGCAGAGCATGCTAAGACCCTACAAAACATTTGCACCAGAAACCACAAACTTTACGGAATTCACCCCCACTGCTTTTAAAATTCACACACCGCAGCTACTCATAATGTGAAATCTCCCCCACCGGTTCGCTACCCCCGCCCGGCGCGCCAGGCCCCGTACGCCAGGGGCCTTTATAGCCCGAGCACCGACTTGGCGATGAGGAAATAAATGATCAGACCCGTGGCATCGCAGAACGTGGAGATAAACGGATTGGAAAATACGGCAGGGTCCGCGCCAATGGTCTTTGCAACGATGGGCATCAGCCCGCCCACCGTGGCGGATATGGAACAGATCAAAAACAGCGTCGAGCCAATGACTAGGCCAATATCCACGCCATAGACCACCGTTGCCAGGCCTAGTCCCGCCAAGCCCAATACGGCGCCAAGCAGCATGCCCACGCGGAGCTCGCGCCAGAGGACAGCGAGGAGGTCGCGCCCGCGGACATCGCCAAGCGCCAGCGCACGGGTCACCGTCGTTGCCGCCTGGTTTCCCGTATTACCGCCGGTACCGGTCAGCAGCGGGATAAACAGCGATAGCACCACGGCCTGCGCCAAGGTGTCTTCAAAGGCGTCCAAGACCCGCACGGTCAACAGCGCGGATACCGCAAGAACCAGCAGCCACACGATGCGGGACTTCACCAATTTCAATAGCGGCGTGGACAGGTACGGCTGCTGCAGGGCCTCGGTACCACCGGCGCGCGCGGAGTCCTCGCTGTCCTCTGCCTCGACGATGTCAATGGCATCGTCCCAGGTCAAAAGGCCCACCAGGCGGTCCGAATCATCCACGATGGGCAATGCCAAAATATCGAGCGGCAGGAACCACCTGGCGGTTTCTTCCGCATCATCATTGGCATTGGCATAGATGGGGCTTTGCATGATGTCCCCAATCGTGGTGCCCTCCTCCGCGGTAAAAATCTCCCGCAGCGTCACCACGCCCACTAGGCGGCGGTCCGCGCGGGTGATGGGCACCGCATAGATGGTTTCCAGCTCATCGGCCTTCGCGCGCAGGGTCCGCAGCGCTTCCTCCACGCTCATCTCGGGATGAATGCCGGGGACCTCGGGCGACATGCGGCGGCCCACCGAGCCCTTGGTATAGCCCAGGACAACCCCGGTGACATCCCGTTTCGATTTGGTAAGCGAGCGCAAAAGCCGGTCCGCGATTTCCGCCGGCAGCTCATCCAAAAGGGCCACGCGGTCTTCCGGCTCAAGTTCATCGAAGAACTCATAGACATCAGCATTGCCCAGCTCATCGATAATATCGGCCTGGTGCTTGGCATCCAGGGCATCAAATACCACGATGGATTTACGCCGCGGCAGCAAGCGCAGGGCCAGCGCGGCGCGGATGGCATTTTGCCGCTCGACGATGGCGATGAGCTCCTGCAGCGGCACCTCATCAAGCAGCGCCTGCAAGCGGGGTGCCTTTTGTGGGTCAATGGCAGAATCCTGCTTCAACCATGCCTCGACCGTATCGCTGGCCTGCTCAGTAATATCCGCCATTGCCATCACCTTGCCCTTCTCGCCCCTCATACCGCGGCACCGGTGGCCACCGTAATTGATATAGCCTCACATAGATTACGCGTATCCCCCACCAGTACACAGCGCTGCGGCGGAAAACTTTGCCTTTAGGCAAAAACACCCCACAAGGCAAAGGCCGCAAGCAGGGAGACCAGCCCCGCGCTACTGGCCAAGACGGCGGCGCCGGGGAGGTGGCGGTGGGTTCGCAGGGAGGCATCGACAAGCGATGCCCGCTTCCTCACCGCCACTATCAGCACCAGCACGCCAGCCGCGAGCGCCAGCAACGGGAGAAACACGCTGACGCTGACCACCCGCATGACCCCTAGGAGTATCACCGCCAGCGCGAGGATGGTGCGCTGCCACGATAGGCGGGTGCGCTCGGGCTGCAAGCCGGGGTCAAAGAGCTCCCCATGTTGCTGCGGGCTAGGCAAGTAGCTCGCCTACCAGCAGGACAGCCGCGATAACGACGATGGTGCCTACAAGCACCGGGATGGCGATGCTGAAGGGCAACGGGCGCTGTTGCCGCAAGGCGCGCTCAGCCCGCTTCCATTGCACCCACGCGACTACCGGCAGCACAATCGCCACCACCAGCATGAATGCGGAGACCACCGCGCGCAGCGTCGCCGGCAGCGGCACGTCGAAAGCTTCCAAGGCCACTCCCCCGGCAATCAGCGCGAGCGAGGTGCGGATCCATGCGAGGAAGGTGCGCTCATTCGCCAGCGTAAAACGCGGATCAGGGTCGCTTCCTACCCCAAATACCGAGCGGGGAAACCTCGAATCGCTCATGCCTTCCTACCTTATATTCAATGTCCACCCTTGGCGCGATAAGGCTGCGAGCCTGTTCGCCGGCCACCTCGTTATGATCGGGGCCATGATTGAAGTCGCAGCAATCGTTTTCCGCAATTCCTTTGACCACGTGCTTGGCGTACGCAAGGCCTCATCCACGAAGTTCCAGCTGCCGGGCGGCAAGCTAGAAGAAGGCGAAAGCCCTGTCCAGGCCGCTGCGCGCGAGGCGGAAGAAGAAATCGGCGTCCGGGTTCGCCTACCTGAACTTACCGAGCTCGGCACCTTCACTGCCCCCGCTGCCAATGAACCGGGCCAGACCGTCCGCGGGCATATCTTTACCTACCCGCGCCCCGTCATCGCCCACGCCGCAGCCGAAATCGCCGAAACCGCCTGGATCGATCCCGCCGACCCGCAGTGCGAGCTTGCTGATCTCCTGCGCAGCGAGGTTTTTCCGGCGCTGTAAAGTGGTCAAGCCCGCGCATCAGCAAAGGAAACTACGCCTACACCGCACCACCTGCGCCAGGGAAAATCATGAACCAACGGTCACGTAACAGTCACCCTGGGATAAACGGGGTGCGGTGTACTACTTATTTAGACTGACGCCCTGCATTCTCCGCCCACACGCGCACTCCCACAGAAGCAGCAGTCAGAACAACAATGAAGATGGTCACTAAGCCGATGCCTATTACATCGGTCAGCCACAAAACAATTAACACCAAAGAGGCAACTGCTAAAGCGAGCAAAATTCCGTTCTTTATCTTCTGCACTTTATCCATAGCGCCATTATTCACGATAAAAATTCACCACGTGACGAGTTCATCCTTTTGAAAAATCTCCTTGCGCTCCAAAAGCGCCCTCGGAGAACTGCATTTCCGCTTCATGCCCGTAGCGAGCGAATACTCGTATCCCTGCTTACAGAATAGGGGTCTGGCTCCTGCTTGGTGGCCACCACATTTTGTCATTTAACTCCGTTTAAGCCGCCGCTTAGGCCTATTGTTTAAGCTGGCAAAACGACGAAATCCCGAGCGCAATTGCCCGGGATTTGGGTGGCGGAGATGAGAGGATTCGAACCTCCGGACCCCAGAAGGGTCAACTCCTTAGCAGGGAGCCCCATTCGGCCGCTCTGGCACATCTCCAAGTTCAGAAAGAACCGTAAAAGACAATACCTGCCGCATGCGCCACGGCCAAACTAACCCCCTGGTTTTGTCCCCGGTTTTCTTCCACGCGCGCAGGAGAGACGACCTAGAGTGGTAGCCATGATTCGCTCCGACTTACGCGCCATCCCTGGCTACGTGCCCGGCGCGCGCCACGATGATGCCCTCAAGTTGTCTTCTAATGAAGCCACGCAGCCACCGCTGCCTGAGGCCGCCGAGGCTATGGCCCGCGCCGCTGCCGAGGCCAATCGCTACCCGGATATCGCGGCCACCGAGTTGCGTGAGGATCTGGCCGAGCACTTAGGCGTGAGCTTTGACCAGGTTGCGGTGGGCACGGGTTCTTCCGCGCTGTGCCAGCAATTGGTACAAATCACCACCAGGCCCGGTGAGGAAGTGATTTTCCCGTGGCGTTCCTTTGAGGCTTATCCCATTTTTGCCCAGGTGGTGGGTGCGCGCCCCATTCCGGTTCCGCTCGATGCGGACCAGCGCGTGGATTTGCCCGCAATGGCGGAGAAAATTACCTCAGATACGCGCCTGATTTTCGTCTGCAATCCGAATAATCCTTCCGGCACTACCGTGACTAAGGCGGAGTTTTCCGAATTTATGGACGCGGTGCCAGGCGATGTCCTCGTGGCCCTCGATGAGGCCTATATCGAATATAATCGGAATGCCGATACCCCGCTGGGCACCGAGCTTTTTGGTACTTACCCCAACGTGGTCTTCCTGCGGACCTTCTCCAAGGCCTATGGTTTGGCCGGCGTGCGCGTGGGCTATGCCTATGGCCCAGAAGACGTCATCGCGGCACTGAATAAGGTAGCGATTCCGTTTTCCATCAACGCCGTGGCCCAGGCCGGTGCCCGTGCCGCGCTCGCAGCGCAGGATTCGCTGCGCGAGCGCACCGAAGAGACTTGTGGCCAGCGCCAGCGCGTGGAAAAGGAGTTGGCAGAGTGGGGCGTTCCCCGCTCGGAGGCCAACCACGTATGGCTGCCGGCGGCGAATATTGAAAAGCTAGGAACGCCGCAGGAATTAGCCGCGCGCTTGGCCACACGCGGCGTGCTCGTTCGCGCCTTTAGCGAAGGCATCCGCATTACCATTACAACTAAGGAAGAAACTAACGCCCTGCTTCGGGCGTGGAACGATACCGTAGGAGGCTAAATGCGTTCGTTGACCAATTTTGCCCTCAACGTGGTCGCCATCGCGATTGCGCTCTGGGTCGTAGTGGGCATTATTCCCGGGATTTATATCACCCCGGATAAGCTGGGCAATTTCATTGCCGTGGCCATTGTTTTCATCATTATTAACGCGGTGGTCATGCCCGTGCTGCGTTTTATCGGCGCCCCGCTAACCTGCCTTACCCTCGGACTATTCGCGCTCGTCATCAATGGCGCCGCCCTGCTGATCGTGGAGTGGACGCTTAACGCCTTTGACTTAGGAATTGGCCACCTTGTGGTCAATTCCTGGGGCTCTGCAATCTTCGGCGCCATCATCTTGTCCCTGGTCAGCAGCCTGGTTAATTTCTTTACCAGCCCACTGCGCAAGCCGGTCTAAGGCGCTGGCTGGTCTAACACACCAGCCGGTCCGAAGGAGCGGGCTATCCCCCGGCGAAGGGCGGAAGCACGTCAACGCGGGTCACGCCCATGAGCGGCGAGTCCGCTTGGGTGTTCCCGGCGCCATCGATAAGAAAATTACAGCGCCCCAGCACCTCTTTCATGCTCATGCCGGCCTCGGTGGTGCCGGTGTGGTCCTTACCCAGCTGCTCTATGAGCTGGCCTAAGGTGGTGGGCGCTTTTACCTGCTCCGAAGCAACGCCGGCCGCGGCACGAGCGGCGGCGAAATAGTGAACGGTCAACATGCTTTCTACTATGCCCGCAGGCTTCGAACGTGTCGAACTCGCGGGTAAACTTGGCTCTATGCGCACTCCCGAAACCCACGCACACGAGGTCGCGGCAGCCCTCGGCCCGCGCCAAGTCATCTCCCGGCCCCTGGGGCAGGCGCAGGAGATGGTCCTTGCCGCCGATGTCCATACCGCCTTCCCCTCGCCGCGCTTTAGCAATTCCCAGATGGATGGCTACGCGCTGCCCGCCACCGCAGCCGGATCGTACGAGGTGGGCCCCACCATCGCCGCCGGCGCGAATCCCACCGAGCTGCTGGATGGTCCCTTGCACACCGCCTGCCCCATCATGACCGGAGCCAAGGTTCCAGAGGGCACGGCATCCATCGTGCCGATTGAAAAGTGCCAGCCGCAGGAATTCCTCCAGCCAGGCGAGACCATTACAGTTCCGGCCACTGAGGAGGGCCAATTCATCCGCGGTACGGGCACGGACCTCCAGCAGGGCGTTCTCCTGGCCGCCAAGGGCGAGAAGCTCACTCCGGTGCGCCTGGCCGCGCTGGCCTCCCAGGGCATCGAGGAGGTCAGCGTTTATCGCCCCGCCCGCATCCTCGTGTGCACCGGCGGCGCGGAAATTGGTACGGGTGTTGCTGCTATTCCTGATGCCAATGCGCCGCTCATCTCCGCTATGGCCCACCGCGCCGGCATCGAGGTCGCCGGATACGTCACCACCGATGACGATCCAGAGGTGCTCACCCGCGCGCTGGAGGAGGCCACGCAGGACTACCGCCCCGATGCCATCGTCACCTCCGGCGGGATTTCCGCGGGCAAATACGAGGTTATCCGGCAGGTGCTCACCGGCTGGTTTGGCCACGTGGACCAGCAGCCTGGCGGGCCGCAGGGCATCGCCAGTTTCCATGGCACCCCGGTCATCTGCTTGCCCGGCAATCCGATTTCCACCATGGTAAGCTTCCGCCTCTTTGTGGCCCCCACCCTGGGCTGGGCGCCCGCGGCATATCGCGTGCCAATCGCGCACGCCATCGAGGGCCTACCCCACAAGGATCAATTCCGCCGCGGGTACGCTGGTGCGCAGGCCCGGGTTACCGGCGGCGCTAGTTCCCACCTGCT
>Ga0181469_100465_pt1 | contig 15234 bp, 14 predicted proteins | sample InSIn2SAF170_2_FD_119081 | JGI IMG/M metagenome (GOLD analysis project Ga0181469, IMG submission 119081) | Clean room microbial communities from NASA Spacecraft Assembly Facility at Jet Propulsion Laboratory, Pasadena, California, USA -... ... | reverse complement strand
GCTAGCCAAGATCGGAGGAGCGATACCGGTTGGAAGGAACGTGCAGACAAGAATGTCAGGCGATGTGAACCCAGCATGCAAGACGTTAGAAGAAGACGATTATCGTGGTGTGGAAATTTTCCCGCCACGAGGCAGCTCCCATGACACGAATTTTTCAACATCTTGGTACGAGGACGATGGTTTGTCGCTCAGGCCAGATATTTCACAGTTCACTATCACATACGGTTCGACTGAGGAGAAGGTGATAGTGCGACTGAGTGGAAAGAAAAACAATAAGTTCGTACCCGTGTGGACTGATGTCGTGATTGTTCTGCCGTGCGGAGACGAGCGTCATGTGGTGTCAACAGATGGTGATCAAGTTGAGAAGCTTGAACCAGACACTGCTGGTCGTCTTAGATATCGAATTGCTGGTCCAATCAGAAGCGCTGCGCCTGAGTTGTGTAACGGTTACCATTGATGGTGCCGTTTCTGAATGATGCTAGACTTGAGGTAGGTTATAGAGGATTTACAGGTCCGTCACGGACTTCTTCGTACTTTGCAATCGAATTCAAGAACCATTTACGGCAAGCTTACCGATCTTGTCTCAACTCTCGCCCGTGCACTTTTGTGTATTCTAAGCGCTGATTACGACTGGCGAATGTGATACTTGTATCGGCCTCGCCTGACAATGCACAACAATGAGTTTTCATTTATCCATAAGAACAATGACCATGCCAGAACGAAACAAAATTTTGCATAGATATTTGAAGGAAGGATCGCAACATGGGTAGAGGGGAGAATTTCACGTGAAAGCGAAGGTTGAGATAAAGCAGTTAGTCATGCCCAGAGCAGTTCGTGGTGTACAGAATTTAGAGAAATGTTGCTGATAGCCCATAAGAGGTGAGTTGCCTGTATAGTACAAGTGATCCATGCAGCTATTCAAAACCGCACCATGATCGAGAGATTTCAGTCGCTTTGAGCACGACGAGGTCTTTCTTTGACCAAATTAAACTTGGTGTCACTTTTAGTATAGTTGCCTTGAGATCTTGAACGTTGTCTAAGGTCGGTCAACTCATTGAGCCACTAGAACCACCAAATTGTTCATACATGGGAGACATAAACTATGCGAGGACTTTGCGGCCCGCGTTGTAGGTAGGTTGTGAAATTGTCCTAGATAGCTCTGTTGAGCATGTTCAGCTATACACCCTTGTGTGTGCTTTGTGCCGGCATTGCAGCTTGCTTGACCTTAATCAAGAACTCTTCGACTGGCGGCCTCCTTCGCATTCTCCAGGAAAGTAACACCTGACTCCTTCTCTGAACATGCGGACATGTGTAAAAAACGTCGGCGCTTGACTTGAATCGGATCAAACATCGTACAATATGCTTACGTGTTTGCCAAGTAATGTTCGCTGACTTGGATCGGAGCATCTTCTCAGTAATCTTTGAGAATCCTAAACAAGCCAATGAAAGTTAGAACATGATCGCTTGACACTGCCAGTTGAACGCAGCGGTGTGGAGCTCGCTTTTTATTTTTGAATCTTCCGTTGTTCCTCGTAATACGACTACCCCTGGGAAAGCGTCCGAAGCATCGACAACATCGTGCACTCCCTAATGCTGAGAGTACACGATCCAGTGGAGACGGTGGGAGAACAGTTTTCAAGAACTTTGACTGCATGAGAAGCCAGCTCTCGAATGCGGTGACATATTGTAGAACACCGGTTGCTTAGCAGACTTCGCAAAATGCAGGAACTTTGATTAGGCGAAATCCTAATCAGGTATCGTGCGGAGTACACGTTTGCCTAGCGAACGAGCTTAGGCAATACTGATGTGGATATGTGACGCTGGAATATCAAGGGATTCAGGTGCCGATTCTCACGCTAGGAAGCGAAGCTGACTGGAATTTCTCCTCAGTGGCTCGTCAACACGCGAAAGGTACAATAGTTTTGTGGTCTAAACATTAGAGATCCAAACGTTAAAAAGACGCCAGGTTTGAAGCACAAAAGACAAATGATCCTAGCTGAGGGCAATGCCGACTAGCGCTCTTATCTACCTAGCGAGCTTGCTGTGTCTTACCTAGGCATTATGCATTTATGGCAAAGTTCTGATGAGCATATGTAAGTGAGATCTTGAATGTGAACCTGTCATAGCTTCTGCCTGTTGGTTGTTTTGAAAGAACTGCAAATGCATTATGCATGGCTTGAAGCTCGGCGTAAGCCGCCATCATTCTGCGTGAAGATACTGCAGCCCAAAAAGGCTTAGCAGAAGTCCTCGATCGAGTTTTGCCTACAGCTTTGAGGTCCGGAACCTTGACACCCACAAGATATCACACGATCCCGCAGCAGTGGTCCGACGAATGTATCCGAGCACTTGAGAAGATGGGCAGCTCATCGTCCAATGAGGCAAACGGTGTCATGGTTGTAGCCAGTCATTAAAACATTGGACCTTCATGCTCTCGACCCAATGTCCCTCCTGCACATTCTTGGGTGTCTTGCAACCGTTCAACACCTGGAAGCCCTGCACGCTCCTTTGCATTATATTGCATCACATCGCACCATCTCACAGACATGCCCAAATCGGCAATGGTCTTCAGCTGGCATGGTTTCTGTGCAACTACAGTACTAAAGACCTGTAAGCGATGTTCTTAAGCCGACATTCCATTTCGAGTCGCATGGATTTCCGAAGAACGCTCATGCTGAATGCTTGCGTATAGAAACTTATCACTCTGAGCCATCGATTGAATACCCATCATACTAAAACAAGGGTGGAGAACGAGGACTTCGTAAGCACTACCCAAAGATCGAAAATGGACTGACAAACGAATGTATTCTAGCTAGAATTACTCCTCACTACTCTCCACGATTGGTCGAAGCTTAAGCAAACTTCGAGTTGTTATGGTTCGCCTAAATCTGGAAGACTTTCACATCGTCACTGAAGTGTTTCGAAAATGGTTTCACTCCGACCGTCAGATCGAAGTGAACCCTGATGTCTTTGTCCTTCTTGTAAAGTCTGACACTTCCTTTGGCAATCTTCAGGTTGAGCGAGAGTTCGATTCCTTTGTCAACACTTGCGGTATACTTAGGACCAACCTGAGTGCCACCGAATGTGAGGTACGCTCCGATCTCCTTATCGCCAATATCCACATAGGCTACGATCTATCAATGGGATGTTAGACAAGTTTTTGTTATTGACCCAAGAGCGACTTACCTTGAGTCCTGGAACTGGCAGACCATAATCAAATGTCTTTCTGTTCCCACTGTGGAGGTCAGGGAGTGGGGCTTCGTCTGCTTGAACTTCGCTGAGTTCAAATTTGCCATCACCGATATCTTTGACCTCGATAACGCTTGTGAGAGTGTAGAATGCCGATGATGACTGTTCGGTGGCCATATTTGGTTGTGAAGCGGGGTCTCGGTGTGTGGTATAACTGACGTAGGTGACCAGATGGCTAATGTATAGTTGCAAACTCGATGAACCACCTTTGAGTTGGTGGGAGAGCTGATATATATACCCGTCTAGCTTTTCCATCGTGAATTGATTTCACATGGCAGGTTCCTCATTCACTGAAAGGCTGACACTAATGCAGTCAGCTTGGTGCAGCGGCTGGGGTAGCCTTGATGAGCCATAAGTTCTGACCGCATATTTCTCACCTTCAAGAAGCACATCAACTACACCCTGCAGTAGCAAAGTCCTGAACTTGACAACAACTCATGTGGGATACCGATGTACAGATTGAGGTGGCAGCTCACACTTCACTCGGTGAGCCCCTTGGCAGCTGATATGTCTCCCCTGCCCAAGGTTACAGCATGTGCTTGACCGGTTGAGAGAACATTTTCTCACTTTATGTGCGCATTCAGAATGTCTTTGTTAACATCGTTCTTAACTTTTCCTGCTGTTGCGTGACCAAACCTCTAAAGTCTGGTTACCTGATTCGAAGGGTCTAGATGAGAGCTATGATCCATGAGCTCGATTACTGTGGTTCCAGCTCCTGGCCGACGGAGCTTGATGCATTGTCTTCGACCCTCACTTGAAGTCCATACTTACATGTAATACGAGCTGTGATGTGTCCGTGGAACTCGTGTAGCTTCGTTCATTTTGCTTGTTGTGCATGACTAGGTCCGTTGACTCCTCACACATCTGTGCAAATATCGACCAATCTTTTCATGCTGCAATAAGCGCTAACGAAAGGTCTGCAGTAACTTGGGACTGAGTGGTTCCCTGTCTTCACTGTATAACCGACTCTACTGAATTAAGGATTGTTTACGGCCATAAGAGGCGGACGCTGCGGACATCTCGATACCAGTCGATGTGATCAAAGGACATGACAATAATTTGCAGACTAACTTAAGGTCGTTTCCAGCAAGTGTCATCCGTTCCAGTGTAATCAAGACTGTCAAAATAAGTTTCAGAAAGAGGATTGAGAGTGGGAGACCACAACTGCACAATGTCAGACGTTATACCACCAGAAAATGCCATTCCCGTCGAGGTCAACGGGCGCATCAATGATCCCCATGATCACTATGCTCATGATGCACAGAATACCAATTATATTGTCTTGACTACCAACAATGTCCTTCGAAGCGACGAAATGAAGAAATTGCAAGATCTGAAAGTCCAGTTTCTGGAAGACTTGGGGAATAACAATTTCTTGTGCCGCTACGAGCCAGCTGCTCTTGAACCGTTGAGAAGGTTGGAGTTTGTACGACAAGTCGATGTCTATCGCAGAAAGTTCAAAATCCCGTCAGGCCTGCTATCGATGGTTGAAAAAATACGAGACAAGCCTGAGGCTATGACCGGATCCTGTCTGATCGATGTCATGTTGCATGAAAACGTTTCAGACCTTGACACCTTGGCCGACAGTCTAGCCGCGAAGGCACATGTAGATCGGAACGAACTCGAAGTGACCAGCAAGAAAATTCGGCTGAGCCTGAATCTGGCACAGCTTGAAGACATTGCCAGCGATGATCGTGTTCGCATTCTCGAGGAGGTAGTACCACCGGTTTTGTCTGATGGCCAGGCGAAACACATTATTTCCTCACCAGTACAAATTCCTGGTCACCCAGTCTTCCAAGGCAAAGATCAAGTTGTCGCTGTTGTTGATTCAGGGTTTGACCTTGGAAGTACGATTGACTGCCACCCGAGTTTCACAGGCAGAATCAAGAACCTTATTCCCATAGGCCGTGCTTCAGCAGATGGGAGGACCGAAGCTGAGAAAGTTGACGACCCAGATGGTCACGGTACTCATGTCTGTGGAACCATAGTTGGTCGGGACATAGAGACCTCTGAAGGCAATATCGGTGGAGTGGCTCAAGAAGCGAGAGTTGTACTCTCATCGTTGTTAACAGCCGAGGAGGGTGTCTATGCTGCAGTCACCGATTTGAAGACGTTATTTAACACTCCGTACGCACAATATGACGCTCGAATATATTCGAACTCATGGGGGGATCCATTGCGTGATGGGCTAAACGGTTGGGAGCCTCGCGTTTATGGAGATGCCGCAGCAGCTATCGATGAGTTTGTGTGCAACCATCCCGACGCACTCATCGTCTTCTCCGCTGGAAATAACAACGAGTTCATTAATAGATACACGGCTGCTGGAGAAGAGCTCGTAGCATCTATAGGATCTCAAGCCGCAGCCAAAAATTGTTTGACGGTCGGCGCGTCAGGCTCCACGAGAACAGTGACAGATCCAACTGATGACCGGACCATGAAGCTCGATCCTGATGAGATTTGTACTGACAGCAGCAGAGGGCCATCACCAGAAGGTCGAATCAAACCTGATGTGGTCGCGCCAGGCTTCAATATCTTCTCATCCCAGTCCAGGCATAAAGCCGTGCGATATCAAGCAGCTGAAGCTTCTAGCAAGGACTTTCCAAAGGTTCTCTGGAAGGTGCGTTCTGGAACCAGTCATGCAGCACCATTGGTTTCCGGATGTGCAGCTGTTCTGAGGGAAATCTTACAGAACCAAGGTTGTCATAACCCCCCAGCAGCACTTATTAAGGCTGTCATCATCAATGGCGCTGATAAACTTCCAAACATCGATGTCGCAGCGCAAGGCTTCGGCCGAATCAACTTGCATGCTTCTGCAGAAATGCTAAGGTCACCGCCATTTCTATCCGGTGGAGTTGCTCATGGATCTCACCTTCCTTCCTGGGGTGGGACACTCCTCGGTGCCCCCCTCAAACAGGGTGAAACATTCAGCTTCGTCCTGACACCTACCAAGAACGTGCTAGACCAACAGTTCAAGGTGACGATGGTCTATAATGATAGGAAAGGCAGACAAATTCAGAATAATCTGAATCTTTCCGTGATTGATATCGAGACAGGAAAAGTAACGCACGGCGGTATATCCGAGGAAGCAATTGACAAGCAGAACAACGTTGAGCAAGTTGTATGCAAACCCGCTCCTTTATCTCCAGTGATGGTTCAGATTCATGCCCAAAAGATCTTCCCAAATTCCGAGCAGGACTTTGCGCTTGCATGGTCGGTCTCGGCCCCATACCAAGGCGGGCTGGCTGCGTTAACTTAAGGCTCCATTTAACGCAACGTTGCGTATGTACTCAGACGCCATCCTACGTTTAATATGTGTTCGCGAATTAATAAGGGATAGCCCCAAGAAAAATGCACGATTGATTTATGATTTGACTTTAGTGCAAAATTACGTAAATGGTTAGGACCATAGTATCTGACATTTTATCCTAGAAAATACTACACAGAAGCATCATTGCATGATAAACCCATCGTAGCCAGATTCTACCACTTTTTGGATCCTTGCAAGCTGATCAGGGACACCTCCACCCCCAGTTAACTACCTCCCGTATCTTGCCTGGAATATTTCCACCGTTAAATGAGCTATCTGTCTCAGCTCTTAACGTTGCTGCTTCTTGAGCTTGAAGTAGAAATCTCCACTCGAGCTCACGCTCCTTCACGACACCGCAGCGCCATTTTCCATGATCTCGCATATACTAAAGCAGATCCACGAGCCACTCACATTGTGGTTCGATGCTGCTTGGACCACTGCTTAACGCTGTTGGTGCTTGCGAACCATATGTAAAGAAGAAGTTCGGGAGGTCAGCAGTCGCCATTCCAAGCCAGGTATACGTGCCATTGGACCACTTTGAGGTCAGTGATGTATCGCCCAAGCCTACAAGATCGATAGCTCGGAGGCCGCCAGTGACCGAATCAAATTCTGTCGCTAACGCAATAACGTCCACGGCATGTATCTTGCCATCAGAAGTGACGAGACCTTCGGGAACTACTCTCACAATAGGGGTCTCCTTGACGTCAACCACATGAACGTTAGATTTGTTGAATTGCTCGTAGTAGTCTTGTTCCAGGCTAGGGCGTTTAGCGGTGACAGGATATGGTGGCTCTAGTGGTACCAAAATATCCTGAACCGCTCGATCATAGATGCGAGCACGCTGTTTACGCGCCCGGAAGTCGTAAAGTAGACGGTTCGAGGTCAGGTTCGTTACAGAATCCAGATATGCAACCCCAAACAAATCGAATCCTCCCTTTGAAATGCGTTAGTTCGAATACGCTTGCGAATTGCCTCCGCCACTAGAACGTTACACATACCTGGTTCCAAAGCTGTTCTAGAGACGCTTCTTTCTCCTCGTCCGTATGGTCGGTGGATAGCAGAGTAGAGGGTCCGGTTAGAAAACCAGCACCGGTTGTGTATCTAAGAACGAGGCCGGTTAGCAACAACACGGAACCGTTGAGCAGGTAGATCAGCAAACCTATGTTTGTACCATGTTTTGTACATCTGCCTTTCAATGTTTTGTTGTTCGCTGCTCAGTTTCTGTTGCCTCATAGGTAACGCCTAGGTCGGTCTCCTTACAAAAACTGTAAGGTTAGCCGCTACTTTTGCAGTCTCTTGTACAATCTAGACATTGATTTCAGCATTGGACAGAGATAGATATAGTAGAATCGTTGCAAACCTGTACACTCGTCGCTCCCTGACCTGCGATCGCGACACGCTTTCCCTCTAGCTCGATTAAGAGATTCTAATAAGCGAGTGCTGCATTGTGCCTTGAAAGGTATCCAGACCATCCCATTCCGGGATATAACGTTTTGCCGCAAAACCAATGGTACTGATCAGAAAGTTGGTACGAAATGTAGTACCATTATCGCTTTTTGCGAACCACGAGTTGGTGTCGCTATCAAATGTAGCGCTGACTATCTTTGAATTGAACATGTAATCTTGCTTCAGATGGAGAACTTTGTCAACGTGTGCGAAATAGGCTTGTAACTCCGTGTAGCCCTTCCAACGACGATTAGCTGACCAGCCTTTGCCCACATTCGCAATTCGTTCCAGCGGTGTAGCCAGGCAGTGGAACACAGGGTTTGGAAACAAGGACCATTGATATCCTCTTGCCAATGCTGGCCGAAAGTGGTAAAAGGCCTATGGTGGGAAGAAAACCTACCGGATATTTTTCTGTCCAGTCCCATGTTTCCCAAACTTCTGGAATATCAAGGCCGTATACTCGGTAATCGCTGTCTACTCTAGCTCCAGGAGAGGAATTCCAATGCCAGACGCCGCCTCTATGATCAGGGACAGCCAATTAGCTTGAGCCTCGTCTTGTACCGAGGTTCGTGTATTATACTGACAGATCGGAACCGGCTTCGACAAGTTTGACGTTAAACCCAACTTTTCGTAAAGAATAAAGTAACTTGCACCCTGCAAAGCCTCCTCCGATCACAAGGACCTCGGTTTCGACAGAAGGATTCATAGAGCTGTGGTTCGGAGGACTCCCGGGATTGTTAATTCCACAAAAGAATGACCATGAAGAGGTACACTGGGTGCTGTTATCTGGTAATTTTGTAATCTTAAAGGAAAAGGAATGACCAAGCTTTTAGAGCCAAAATCATGCGAACATCCATCCCCTCTGTACCAGGTTTGTGATATTCATCTTCGTCTAGCACTAAACTAACCATAAGTTGGACTATAAGCACTAGTTCAGATGGACTTTAGTACTTATCAAATCACATTCTGGAATTCACGATGCTATCACACAACCCACACCATGACACTAACATTCAGTTGTCGTGGCTGGGAGGAATTAGGAGACTCTCACCTCTGATTCTGAATTCCTTCTGAACCTCAAACTGCGTAGAGATTGATCAGTCAATTAAAGTATTCGCTAGCTAACTATAGACGTCGATGTAAGACTTAGTTGTTGGGAGGTGATGATATATGCTTTTGTCGAAAGAAGGCGAGCCGATGTGGGAGGTGCGGTACATGTAAATTATGGCTCAGCTACCGACGAGAATCGAACGCTGATGCGGCCAACCTCAACTAGTCTCGTCTAAATTCTTGCCTCCCGGATGTCGTCTCAAGCGATATATAATCTATGGCGTGGTTAACATCCATTGTGGCATCTTCCAGTCCAGGCTGACTCAAGCATGTGAATTCGGGAAACGCAAAGCTACCTCACTCAACCTGCAGAAGTGTCGACACCCCGAGTCAGGAACTTCAGGAACAGAATTGAATTAAGCTGATGTCTTCGTTCTCCATCAGGGCTTTTGTCAATCTGGATGTCTATTTGACGGCTCGTACCACCGTCTCATGGTGGCAGCTCGGCGACACTACCCTACATATCAATTGTGAACAACAGCTCAGTAGAACTCATCTTCTGGTCTGTTATTGACATCTGTGCGGTGACCGGCGGTATCATCCTTGATATTGAAACCACTGGATGTGGTGACAATGGGCTAGGCCCGTTGGGCACAGGTATATGAAATCTGGTTTTCTTCGAAGATATTTTGAGAGACAAATCCTGTCTTGTAGTATAGGGCCACACGATTACAGCACGCATCGATTGAGATACCGTAATCTCGAGACACGGTAAAGGTGCTCTTCGACTTTGGGCATTTGTGCATCCCATTCTCTTTCTCCAGATTACGTTGCTCCATCACCGTGTCCTCATGTAAGATAACATGTGCAATCTGACCACGAGCGGTTCGTAGTAGTTCCTTCACGGCCTCGACTCGTTGACCTTAGTAAAAAACCAAAGATTTTGAAAAGACTTACAAATATCATATGGAAAAGGTCCATCCTCAAGGCGGAGATGATGCATCTTGGTGTCAGCATGGCGGAAATGACGTCGTAAAAACAAGGATATCTCATCAAAACCGGTGTCCCAAGTGATCGTTAAATGCTGTATCCTGTTATCAATATTGAAGCGTGGTTCACTGATTATGTGACCAGAAAAGCATTCGATTTCGAAACTTGTACACGCATAGTAGTATGGCTCGGCTTCAACCCATAGTCGTTTGCTTGTGTATCTCAACGCCGTCCATATCTTATTACCTGTCGGTGTCGGAATTATCTTGGAAGGCTTGTCGAATAGTTCCGATCCTTCGACATCGTCATCAGGGTCTGACCAGAAGCAATAGGCTGCTAGTTGACGTGTTGTTAGAGGGTGGAGCAAAACCTTCGCGTTGCTGTAGAAGTGTTGATAAATCAACAAGCGAACCTCAGTTGGCAGGTCAAACCATACAGTCATCTTTCTGTCGAAATCCTGGCATATACTTATAGTACGAAGAACGAAGTGCCGTCCGCTACTTACAAGTATTCCATTATTCACAAATGATGGTACCCCGCACATCATCAGAAATCGTGGATGGCTACCTAGGTACTTGCTGTAATAAAGAAGTATTCATTTGCATTAGCGTGCGCAGTTTCCACGCCTCGGCAAGTAAAACTATGTTGCCATGGTCTATTGGCTCAGAATCCTACATCAACGTAAGCAGATGGATACTTTTTTATTACACCAAGTACAGCACTAACTTACAGTGCCCAGTTGCAGAGGCACTTCACATCGTCTGCACACAACAAACAATGGTATTCGTGGTTTAGCCACTGGCCAATGACAATGTGCTTAGGAATGAGAGCCTCTAAAGCCAGGCTTGAATCTGCTGTGTTACGTGGCCATGAACAAAAAGGAATACAGGCTTCGTGCTAACATGCTAACCTATCGGTAGGTACTGAACTTTGGACCAACAAATCCAGCTTATTGTACGCTCTCGACAAAATCCTCACGTGATCCAATGGTATAGACTAGCCGAACTTACCACCCTCTCGTAACTCGTATCTGATGCTGCTTGCAGTGCTTTGCCGAAGTGTCGTCCCTGAGTATTGACGTCGGCTCTGCATCTACGAGGACCTGAATCACTTATCACTTCGATCTTCTGCCGCCTTTAACACGTTTCCCAACTTTCCTGTTGGTATTTGACAACATCTGATACCCCCGATTCGATCTTGAACTGAATATCTATACATCTGCATATACTGCGAGTCCTACAAGTTTGCGCGTGGCACCTCTCGATCGACTCCTCTGGCCACCCGATACTTCTCAAACAATCTATCTGTTTCGTCAAGCTGCTTTTGAATCATGAGTTGTACTTCACGCGCCCTTCTGTTCTCACGCTTTCCAAGCTGTTGGAGATGCACTTCGTCAGGTCCATCTACGATCCTCACCGTCCTCAGGTGGCCCCACATAGCAGCCAGTGGAGTATCTTGTGATAGACCTTCTCCACCGAAAGCTTGCATCGCCCAGTCGACAACTTGGAGCGCGACTTTAGGCACGAGTACCTTCGCCTCAGCAATCTCGATTAATGCTGTCTTCGCGTCTCCAGCATCGATGGCTGCAGCAGCGTTAAGTACTATTAACCGTGCAGCATCAATGTCAATTCGTGACTGTGCGATACGCTCGACTATAACTCCATGCTCTGAAAGTCTCTTGCCAAACGGCATCTTGTGCGATGCATTGGCGCGCGCGAGGAGATAATCCAACGCCCGCTCAGCCTAGTTTCGTTAGTTCTCTGACTGAGACCCATCGCAGTCCGTACTTACAGCTCCAATTGATCTCATAGCATGATGAATTCGACCTGGCCCCATTCTTCCCTGCATGATTTCGAAACCTCGACCCTCTCCAAGGATCAGGTTAGACGCTGGAATGCGCACGTTCTTGAAGATCAAATGCGCATGGCCGTGAGGCGCATCATCATATCCAAGGACATGCATCATGCGCTTGACTGTAATACCGGGACTACCTGCCGGGACAATAATCATGGATTGCTGCTTGTACGGATCTGGGTGATTAGGGTTGGTCTTTCCCAAGACGATGTACACCTTGCAGGTTGGGTACCCTGCACCGCTAATCCACCATTTCTGTTGATGTTAGTTCGTTCGACCAGTAGCTCTCCAACTATTATCACTGACCTCCCCGTTGAGCACATAGTGGTCACCATCCTTCATAATGCTTAATTGTACATTCTTTGCGTCGCTTGAGGCAACGTCCGGCTCTGTCATCACATAGCAACTCCTAATCTTACCCTCCAATAGTGGCTCGAGCCATTGCTTTTTCTGCTCAGCGCTTCCGTATTTTGCAATCAGCTCCATATTTCCAGTGTCTGGGGCTGAATTGTTGGTGGCCTCACTGGCAGTCCTCGATCTGCCGAACTGCTCACACATAAAACTGTACTCCAGATTAGTGAAACCCGCGCCCTCCTTGTAATGACCCTTCGCCAAAAACATGTTCCATAGGCCCAAGCTTCTGGCCTTTAGCTTCAGATCCTCTAACACGGCCGGGACGGTGTTCCATCGCTGCTTGCCTTCGCCAATTTGGGCCTCTGCAATATCATCTGCAGGTATACAGTCTTCATTGACAAATTTCTCTACCAAGTCCAGTGTCCGCTTTGCACGTTCACTGATAAGCGGCCTGGCAAGAGGCGGTATGCGTTGGGAAGCTGGAGGCATTGTCTCCGAGCTTGTCGCTGTTGGTCGAGTTTACCACAAAATTGAACAACGTGTGATTGGTGTCTGTGTCAGTAAAGCAGGCGAATATAGAGAACGCTCGGAAAGTATTGCTGAACCAAGGACAGAGCTTCAACTGATGGTAGTTACAAGCCCGTCAATTTTCATGTTTCAAAATGAGGAGAACATGGTAAATTGCTGAGCAACCGAGGGAGCGAGGCTTAACTCGGCCCAAAGATTGGCTTACGATAACCGAGAATTGAGCACTAACCGCAACTCTCAATCTGAACCCAATGAACAGACAACGAGACGAGTACACCGGAGGAGTAGTACATCAAAAGGTATCTAAACCTAAGGCAGCAGTTGTATGGTCTCCATGCTTATCGGTTTTATTTCTTCGGTACTCGCATCCAGAATTCGACTAGATCCTCATTTGCTCAAAACCAATTTGATAGCTTTAGTAGCGTATTTTCATAGGATAAACGAACAATGTATATCCAATTTAGAGCCAATAAGTACACGTGGTTATCCTCTTGTGTACTACAATATGACATATATCCTGAACTCAAATGACACAGGCTACGTAGTTCCACCACCCTATTCTCCTACCTCTATCAATTGACTACTACGTGCATGAATGGTTATATTAATGGCATCACTACGTCTGCCTGGTCATGCCGTATCTTCGGATATCAATGTCCTGTGCCTAGAGTCGCTGGTGTTAGTGGACAGCTCGATCTTCGAAAACTCAGTGCCGCCCTAAATCGCAACCATCACCCTCAGAAAGTTCTGAATCAATTGCAGATACCTGTACCGCATCAGTACCTTCATTGGAAGTTCATAACACTTCACGAAGTGCAAGCACTGTAATGAAGATGACATTTGATCATGGACCGTTAGATTTGTTCCGAGTAGGATACTTTGGGAACAGGTATTCAGTTTGTAAGCGGCTTGGAGATCGCAAACAAATGGCCGCTTTGATGACGTTTACACGACATTTCAAGTGGCCTTGTTGTTCGTGATTACTAACGGATTATATATTTCTCCACATTTGATTTACGTGCATGCCGAGGTGCTCTCTCGACGGCTCACTACGAGTTCCGACTCTGAGACGTCCAGCTCTTTACCAACTCTTCCGTTACCTCCACATATGCCACAGAAATGTCGAAAAGATTAGATCAACATTCGCGAACCGCATTGGACCGACTAGATCTCCTTAAATCCCATCTGTCTGATGTGGAAGCTCCACCAGGAAGATTAACTAAATTGTCTCGGTCGCTTCAGGGCAAGAAGGCTATTGTAACTGGAGCAGCTTCTGGTATGGGAAAGGAAACTGCCAAGGTACTCGCCGATGAAGGCGTACAAGTTGCCATTCTGGATTTAGACGAAGGTAAAGTAAATGCCGTGGTCGATGAGATCAATGCTGTTCATACTGGACGTGCAAAAGGTTGGGTTTGCGATGTAGCAGAACGTAGCAGGATCAAGCAAGTCTGTAAGGAGGTCATTGAAACATTCGACGGCCTTGATGTATGTGGCAACTTATCCTTTGCAAGTCAGTCTAATGCTGACACGACCCGCAGATTCTTGTCAACAATGCTGGAATCTCTATCGGTGGAGGCGTCTTCGACAAAGATGCATCATTTGAGACTCGATGGGATAAGACCGTCGACATCAACCTCACGGCTCTTGCGATCTTTATTCGAGCTTGCGTACCCGCTTTATTGAAGAGTGACGCAGGCCGCATCGTTAATATTGCTAGTACAGAACATTTTGTTACTGGACCAGGAAACGCTGCCTACAGTGCGACAAAGTCTGCGGTGACTGGATTGACTCGATCTTTTGCTGTCGAGCTTGGCAAATACCAAAATATCACGGTAGGTTATATGAACATCCTCTCTCAAACGAAGAATAGACAATCTGATACGCTTACGCTTTGCAGGTAAATACCATCTGCCCAGGTCCGATCATTGTAAGTAGTGAACAACTTGGACCATTTTCGAGAAGCATAATTAATCAGAGTGCCTAATGCAGACTGGGATGACTGCACGAATTTCGCCTGAACTTAAGGAGTCGTATGCTAAGCGCAGAGTGCCAATGCGGCGCTATGCCGATCCCGAGGAAGTTGCTCAAAGTGCGTGGGAATAGTTGCTTCCACTGTGGTCGCTTGCTAATCCGCGTCTGCATAGTGACCGTCAATGTTTGCCTACCTGCCTCATCATACCTACATGGGACGACAATACCAGTGGATGGGGGCATGACAATCAGGCATACATGATTTGGAAGACGAACCCACAAGGTGTAACTGGTTTGGACGCACAGCGGGATGTCCTTAGCCGCGAGCCGTTGATGCGGAAGCGTTTTGCACTTCTACGCAGCTCCCATGGCCTTGTAGCTTACCGATAACCCAATCATTTTCGATACTAGCGCTTTCCACCGCCATTGAAAAAATACCACTATTTGGCAAAAGCACCGCGGCGCAATGCTCGCTTCGAATTAAGCGT
>Ga0181469_100159_pt2 | contig 15279 bp, 6 predicted proteins | sample InSIn2SAF170_2_FD_119081 | JGI IMG/M metagenome (GOLD analysis project Ga0181469, IMG submission 119081) | Clean room microbial communities from NASA Spacecraft Assembly Facility at Jet Propulsion Laboratory, Pasadena, California, USA -... ... | reverse complement strand
TGCTTGCCACCCTCACCGTGAGGATATCCTGTGGCAGTTATATAGTTGATGAGTGCATCGAGCCAAACATATATAGTTTGTGATTCATCATCAGGAACACGAATACCCCAATGCAATCTCGAGGTTGGTCTTGACACAGAGAGATCTTGGAGACCATCTGCTACTTCTTTCTTGATAGCTCTCATGCGCTGAACTGGCACAACGAAATCGGGGTGCTGTTCATAATGCTCTAGCAATCGATCTTTGAACGCGGACAAGCGAAAGTGATAATTGATCTCGGATGTCCATTCTACCTCTTTTCCTGTTTCCATGGACGCATGAATTTTGCGACCAGTAGGCGGGTCAATGATGAGGTGAACTTGCGATTCAGGATAGAAGGTCTCGTCGCTAACGGAGTACCAACCTTCGTGCTTCGATTCATAGATGTAGCCCTTCTTCTTCAGCTCTCTCCAGAAATGCTCAACAGCGACTTTGTGGTCGGCATCAGTGGTTCGGATAAAGCGATCGAATGAGATGTTGGCCTGCTCAGCAAGGTGAAGGAAGTGCTCGGCGTTGATATCGCATAGCTCTTTCGGTGTCTTGTTGACCTTCTCAGCGGCTTTTTGTACTTTCATGCCATGTTCGTCTGTACCTGTGAGCAATGCTGCTCGGCTGTCTCCCTTCAACACCTGCCATCTCTTCAGCACATCTGCAAGGAGCAGACTATACAAGTGGCCCGCGTGTGGCTCTATCATCCATCAGTTCTCTCCTTCGTCTTCGTGGAAGTGATCATGCCACGAGCAGAAGAGATGGGCGAAAAATCAATATACATAGCACCATTTGACCACCCTGATGTTTGGGCTGGAGCGGCCACCATGATCCCTGAAATCCATAAGCAGATGCCCAATGGCGAACAACCAGACGCTATTGTTTGTTCTGTGGGTGGTGGTGGTCTCTTTTCAGGCATTATGCAAGGACTCGAAGATGCAGACTGGCATCAAAGCGTTCGTGTTCTTGCTGTCGAGACGTTCGGAGCAGAATCGCTTGCACAGTCCGTGAGAAGAGGTGAACTTGTTACCTTGCCAGGCATAACCTCTGTTGCGACGTCACTGGGTGCCGTTCGCGTTGCAGAGCAAGCCTTCAAAGAGGCTCTGAAGCCCAATGTTGCAACGGTAGTCATTGAGGACGCAGAAGCATGTGCATCATCATGGCGATTCGCCGACGACGAGCGCATTTTGGTCGAACCTGCTTGTGGTGCAAGCATCGCCTTGGCATATGACGGCCGGTTAGAGAAGTATCTCAAAGGCTTCTCATCGGAGACTAAAGTTGTCATCATCGTCTGTGGCGGCAGCCGAATTAATCTCCAAATGATGGAGGATTACAAACACCGGTTCGGCGCCAGAGCCAAGGAGCTTGGGCTGACACGTTGCGCAGATGTGCCAAGTTCACATTCGACACAGTAGTGGAGACAAGGCCTATGAGACATTTCCCATTGCTCGCTATAAATGAAATGAATGCTGGGCGAACAATAAGCGCATGGTTGGACTACTGTGAAATCAGCTCAGTCGGGCAAGTGCTCACGTGCCTGAGTGATAGAATTTTTACACTTTTTGGTGAAGGTTATTTTCGATTCCTCCCGTAATTAGACAGTGACGGCGGCTGACAGTTGGCGTTGAAATCATGCTCGAAATTGTTGTTGCCACGTTGTCCATCGCAACCCGCATCTGTACAACTTCAGTATGTAGCTCACCTTTGCAATTCAGAAGCCCTGTCACTGGACCTGGCAACCGGCTCGTTCGGAATCTTCAGGAAACCTCTCGTGTCAAATTTTTCATTTCACAGTAAAAAGTCAAGGTCGTCAATTCCCCCGGACTTTTGCAGAATTCCGCCACAGGAGGGTTGTGCCGCCTCCAAGGGGTTCATGAGAGACCCAGTAAGCGAGAAATGTAAAACGAACCAGGGGCTTCACGGCCTTTTTGTTCAATTGCGGATCTCTGTGGCTGAACGTCCGGACCCCGGCTAGCCTCAACTCGCTATCATTTTTAGCTAATTTTAGATAATCTCAACCCTCTTAGCTCCTAATGCTAATTTCCACCCTCATAACCATGAGTAGTAAGCAAACTCAAGCAGCGTCTGCCCGTCAGGTTTCCAGGTTGTGTCACGTAGAGTACTTCCAACATACTCTCTGTTTGCGAATTATGAGAAAAAACCATTGGAGAGTAAGAATGACAGGCTTACAATTTACCAAGGAAATGTCAGCTTACTCAATCTACCCGAGAGCAAAGCACGACGATGAGCAGACGACTTTTCAACGTCCGTCATGACTACACCGGAAAAGGCAACCTGCGCTAAACATGCTCACACCTTTAGCCTGGTTCGTGTTTGACTTGACGGTAATCAAAGTTTATCCAATCCATGTTGATCTTTGATAGCGTGTCCGGAAAACTACACGACCTACAGTAGCATGGCCAAGCCCCTGTCATACGGCCCTCAACTTGCTCAGAGTCTACTTATTGTTGTGTCCTTCGTGATTCTCCCTCTTCTCTCTCCCTTCTCGTCCAGTCATCCTCCGTAGCAGCACTGTCCTGACTAATCTTCCAACATGGCTACCCTCAAACAAGAAGAGACCACCACCACTGAAAGGGGAACATCCCAAGTCTCGGATATCTCAACACCACCACCAGAGAAGAGTCTTGGCGTTCAACCAGTCGACCTTGAACGTCTCGGCGAAGAGCAAGGTTATGCCCTCGACGAAACAGTCCTCAAGCAACATCTCGGCCTCTCTCCAGATGCCGTTCTCAAGAAGTCTCCTAAAGGTGTGGTACTGATCCCGCAACCATCAGACGACCCTCGTGATCCCCTCAACTGGTCAGTATGGAAGAAACGATCCATCCTGATTATGCTTGCTCTCGCCTCCTTCACTTGCGACTACAGCGCTGCTACTGGTGCATCCGCTCTCCTCGCTCAAGCCGCACAATGGCACATCAGCCCTAATGTCGTCAACCACGCCACGGCTGGAAACACATTCATGCTTGGTATTGGTGGTCTCCTCACCGTATGGTTCTCCGCCTTCTTTGGCCGCTTGCCCGTGATATTTGCGTTCGGAATCCTCGGCTCTGCCACAGCTATTTGGTCTGCTGCTGCCCAAACCTTCGAATCGTACATGGCATCCCGCATTCTCAATGGCTTGTTCGTCGTCGCCGCGGCAGGTGGTGGTCTCATGTGGATCAACGACGTCTTCTTCTTCCACGAGCGTCCCCGCGTCATCAACCTCTGGTCCACCTTCATCATCCTCTCACCATTCCTAGGCCCTCAATTCATGGCCGCAGTCCTGCAAGTCGCAAGCTGGAGAGTCGGCATGTACCTCAACTTCGGCATTCTCACTCTCTCCCTCCTCACCATAATCGCGCTGGGCGAAGAAACATTCTACCCACGACACAAGAAGCCAATCGAAATTCCAGACATCTACTCCGCACCAAGATGGCAGCGCCTGCTCGGTATCCAACAGACCAAAACCCGCTACACAGGCAACACATTCATCGGCGCCGGCAGTCGAACAGCCATGACCGCAAGCCGAATCCCCGTCATCCTGATCTGTCTATTCTACTTCTTCGACTTCGGCTGGACAATCGGCAACAACACCACCATCTCCGTCATCCTAGTTCCAGCATACAAGCTAAATTACTACGGTCTTGCAGCCGTCTACGTAGCGCCCCTGATCGGCGGTCTCCTTAACCTGCCGGTGGGCTACTTCCTCTTCGACATCGTGGGCAAACTCTGGGCCAAACGACACAACGGCATCATCGAGCCCGAAGCACGTCTCATCCCGCTTTGGATCGTCCTCCCATTTAAAATTGTCGGGTACAACCTCATTGGCCTCACCATCTCCCGCCACTGGAACATCTACATCCTCTGCTTTGGCTGGGTAAGTTCTTCCCCTCTCCCTCCCTTCACTCCCCTTGCTCCCCAATCCAGCTCCGCTGACATCATGTGTGTCCAGGCAATGCACAACCTCACCACAATCCTCACAACAGCAGCCGTATCATCCTACCTCATCGACGCCTACCCCGAAGCATCCGGCGAAAGTGCAGCATGGCTCAACTTCGCGCGCACACTGGCCGGGTTTGTCGTCGGGTATATCCAATTGACGTGGGCTACGGCGGCGGGCGTGGAGAAGGAATATGGGATTCAGACGGCGATTATGGGGGTTGCATTTGTGGTCTTTGTCATTCCGCTTACGATACTCGGGGGACGGTTGAGGAAGGTGCAGGGACCACTTAAGTTCAAAACTAATTGAGCAGTGATTTAGAAAGTTGATATGTGAGGAGAGAAGAGGCTATTGTATGCTGTTGGTGTGTGAAGTGCGTGTGTGTGTGTGTGATGAGCAGTGGATTTTTGTTGCGAGTGTCTGCTCACATATGTGCCTTTTTATTATACCCCAGATATTGCGCATTATTTTACTATCTATGTACTACATAAGTACAGCCATGTCCCTACATGTACGCTGATGTGTGTATATCATGACATATCACGTTATGCTACAGTATGCTCTACTCGACACGAAACACACATCCCACAACGAAGCATGTCATATGTCATATCCAAAATCCCGTGCTAATACTGTATGCCGTGTGCTACGTACTCACCGGCTCACAGGCACCGTTAGCCTGCCCCCGTCTCACGCACGCGTACCGCGGAGGTCCGCTTCAGTCACACACAACGTCTGCTCTCCCAAGCACCTTTCTCGAACGATTGTCCAAGACGATGGTCCCGCAGCTACGTGTTTAGTTCACTGCGAGTTAAGCGCTGGTCTGGACATATCGGCAATATTCATTTCTTATTTACGTGCGTACGTATCAGTCCTACGTACTTCAGTATCTTGTTGCCTGTCAGTGGATATAGGGCTGGAATGAGGGTATGTATGGGTTGGAGTACGTAGTATGGATGTTATGATGTAACACGTGCATTGTGTTGCACTGTTCTTCTTGGTATAAAATTATGGCTGCGGGATTCCGTTACAATCAGCAATAGCACGTCTCAGGAGCAAATTTATACTATGTACGTACGTATGTCATCGAACTCGCGCAAGTACAGCCACAATCGCAAAATATATTTCAGAACGTAATCATATTACTGTAGACTGCCAACCTATAAATTCGTAGTAACAGTCATACTATTAGAATGCACCATCAACACCGGCCCCAACCCCTGCGTCAACACCTCCAAACTAGTAATATACCCCAAACTATCATCCTCACTTTTCCACGTACCCTCCGGTGGAGCAGGTAAAGTCGTGAAGATAACGGCTGTGTCTTCGCTGTTTTGGGATATGAGTTCGTTGAGGATGAGGTGTTGGGCGCGGTTCGGGACGTCGTTGAAGGAGAGGGGCATGGAGGCGGCGGATGGATAGCCTGATGCTGTTGATGCTGCCGGGGTTGATTTGTCGGGGCTGGTGTCTAGGTTGGTTCTGGCGTAGATGGAGCGTGTGTTGGGTGGGCTATCTGTGGTGAGGTTGTTGTTTGGGCTTGGTTTTGTTTTGTGTTTTGGGTGGGGTTGCTCTGCGAATACTATTGATGGGCCGTTGGCTTCTTCATTGGGTGGAGGATTGGGAGATGCTGTGAAGCTGGGTGATGAAGAATGTGATCTGTGACGTCGAGCTGGTGGTGGAGCCGGGGCTGAAGGACTGATGTTAGACAAGCTTTCAGTGCTGTCGTGTGCTCGAAGATGTCTGCGACCGCGGTCAGCTGCCGATGGTTCCACTATCTGGTTGAATTGGATTAAGTCTGCAACTTCGTCTACGCTGTCTCGTGGGAGAGCTTGCAGACTTGAGGCACCACTCCCACGATGGCTGCTTTTTCTGCTCGAGCGTTTGCTAGACTTCTTGCTGCTTTTCTTTGACGAAATTTTTCTGCTAGAAGACAATTTTGGAGTCTTTTGCCCTTCACTATCCAGGCGCTCTACCTCTGAATGCTCATCGTCATCTTCGTCATAGTCAAAGTCGTTGTTCTCTGATTCATCATCGAAATAATCGTTGTCCGAACCATCACTTGGTTCAAGATCGGAAGTATCACTTGCATGAAATGCATGGCTGCTAATCAAATCATCGTCAAGTCTGTGAGTCCGCATACTTGGAACCACACCCATACTAGAGAGATTTCCTAGAGATGACCTTCTGCGTGGCTGCTGTAGGATCTGGCGAAGTCCTGCATAACGCACGATTGATGGCTCGCGTCGATCATTAAAAGAAGGTAGCGGCCAGGGTGTGTCATCAGCGAAAGAAAATGCATCAGCCGCACTAATCTCACCTGACTGTACCTTGCCTCGAATCTGTCGTAGCTCTTTCCACCAATCCTCCTCTTCAAGTACTTGCTGGATTTGTGTTTCTGCCTCTTCATCAACATCTTCACCGTTGACAATTGCGTTGTAAGACTTGATTCGACCACATGCAAGATAGAACACCAGAACTTCAGCTTTGATACGTAAGTTCTCAAGTAAGGTCTCGACTCGTGCTCTCTCATCCTGGACATCTGATTCGTACTCGACGAAGACTGCGACGCGTAGTTTGTAAGTCTTCTTCCATGCAGGAACAGTATTCAGAATGCATCCAAGTTGCAGGATCAAGGTGTAAGTATCAAAGTTGGTCGTTGTCACAGTCGATTGTGTGTTGTCTTCTGGAGCAATAGTGGCAGACATTTGAATCGGCCACAGGTCAATATATTTCTTAGTAGTGCCATCTGCTTGGTTGGGAAGTTCAAGGTCAGAAAAGCCAGTTGCTACCGCAAGATTGATTCTCAGCTTGAGCACCAAGTCTTCCACTGTCAACACGTAGCTCTGCAGATCGGTCCTCTTTTCCACATACAACGTGTCTGTAGGTAGAGCTCCTTTGACCTGCCCATGACTCCGTCGCCTCTTCCGAATCGTCGAAGTTCGCTCCATCGGACGCTCAGGAATGTCGATCAGTGGCTGCTCTTGTCGGAATTGCTCAAGATTGAAGAAGCCCATCATCACAATATTAGGACGCATACCTCCAAGACCTGCGGAGAAAACTAAATTTCGAGCTCCCCATTCCATGGATGGTGCCACGATCACATTGATGAATGCTTTGATCTTGACAAGATCAATAAACTGAGTCCATGCTGCTCGTTGCTTTTTAGCTTCTGGCACAGAATCGCCAAAATTGTCGGTGACGATAACGTGTCCAAGGATGAAGAGACCACCTTTCTTGAGGCTATTGGCAAAGCTAATTAGCTTGTATCCTCTACGAGGGTCATTGACGAAAAGCAATATCTGTGGTCTCCAGTACTTGACTGATTCGGTCTTCAACCGGAGTAAATACTTGCGGACTTGGTGGTAGACAAGACCGGAGGTAACATCAGCACCCCAGGCCTTTGGAGGAGTTGTATAGTGAATGACCACGAATAAAGAGATTAGAATTGCGATTGATGCGGCTGCCGCGCTTCCGTCAACGAAAAACATGGTTGCGACACTGAGAACGGCACCGAATAGTGCGGTCCAAAGGTTGAAGAATCGAAAGGAAGGTCTGAAGTTGGGTGCCGAACTAGCTTTGAGAAGTAAACATGCAAGATGAAGAGCGAAATTCATCATGAGATAACTCATTGTGACCACCGATGCAATGCTGTTGATATCGAACAGGATGGTAATTTGTGCCACGATCCAGGTGAAGATAATAGCGTAGACTGGGTCATCGCTCTTCTTAGTCCCCTGACCGAAGACGCCAAGACCAGGAAATATCCCATCACGGGCAATTGCTTGCAATTGTTTCGCAGGACCAATGATACCCATGAGAACGGAAAAGGATGTTGTTGCAATCTCACCAAGAAGAATAAGCACACCGGACAGGTTGACATCCTGGATGACATTCACATTCTTGTAGAAGGTAAGCCTTGTAATGCTGGCAGCCATAGCAATAATCACTAAAGCGTAAGAAACGAATGTAAGGAGAATACCATAGAGCGTGCCGGAAGGGATCGATTTGCTGGGCGACTTTAAATCACCGGACATACTAGCTCCAGCGAAGATGCCGCCTGTAGCGGGGAACAAGATGCCAAACATGTCGGCCCATGTTTCCCGACCATTAATCTGACTGCCGGATGCGCCTTTGCTGAATCTCGGTAGCAGATTTTCTTTCAGAGTGTCTAAATTGAGACCAGTAAAATGGGTATATTGACTTCGATGGGCTGGCCTACGGAAAGGTCCAACTAGTGCAGCCGATAGAGGGATGCTGAAAGTAGCAACCAGGAGGATAAGAAGCAATGCGTTGCTAGCACGAGAGAAGAGTGCACTACCAGCCAGGCAGACCAAGACACAGAGAACAACAACACAAGTACTCCAGAGATATGGCCACCATCCCGTTTCGGGCAACCAATTCGCCCAAACCCCAGCATCGGTGCCGAAGTTGTAAATCAGACAATCGACAAGACCAACAGCGTTCATACCAGTATTGAGAACGAAGCCAATGTATGAGACAATACCAATGGAACCACCAAATTCTGGGCCGAGCGACCTTGAAATAAGGTAGTATGCACCTCCACCTCGGACAGTACCATTTGATGCTACCGCTGAGATAGAGAAGGTTGTGACGAGGTTGATAACGTATGCTGCGACAAGAAGACCCAACATGCCCAGAAGTCCTGTCTGACCTAGGATGAAACCGAAACGGATGAACATGAGGATTGACAGTACATTGAGACTGGTTGGGACAAAAACGCCGGAGAAGGTATTGAGCTTGTCTGGCTCAGGTGCTGAACTCGAGGTCTTTGCCGTGTTCATACCCGTGGTTATGGGATGCTTGCCGTCGACACCTGCCTCAATAGCACTAGCGATGGCGTTCTCGCCAGAAGACGATCCCTTAGAACGGGGGTCATACTGGCTCCTTTGTAAAACATCGGTCTCTGCATGTCGTATCGGGGCACCATGTCCATTGTTAGTTGGTGCAGAAGTATTGGTAGCGTCGCCTTGGACATCCTGGAGCCGTGACAACGATGAACGTCGCAGTAGTTCACCAGCATCATCAGTTGCAGTTCTGGTTAGGAAACTTGGTCTGCCTCTGGTGAGGGTGCCCCGGCCCGTCCCCCTACCTAAGCTTGGCCACTTCTTGACATTATGATCTGCCATACTTGCTGCGTATCAAAGTCATGCTTCACCGCATAAGCTCAATGCAAGGATTTTGGCCGGGCAGAAAGTTTTTAGGTCTTACTAAAACGCTAGTGCACATAATACCATGATTTCAACTGTGAAGTCCAACCTAATGTAAGCGCACGCTAAGTGATGAGTATGTCTGGCGTGCAGTGGTCGTTGTGATCGGAAGTCGAGGCTGTTTCGTGGAGACAGGTTATGATGTCTGTGGATTATCTTATACTGTAACCGGTCTTACACCTATCGATTTATGATGGTAGCAATTGATGACGCTAAAGATTGTCGATGAAGCAGCAGCCATGTTGATGTTGATGTCAAAATTCGATAAAAATCCAAGTCGTGCAGTGTCATCCAAAAATGACGAGGGGAAGGTGGCGCTGGAATGCCTGAGACATTCGCTTAGCTACCAGGTACCAGGTACTGTACCTACTCTAAGCCGACCGCCTAGACGTGCACAGTCAAAAGTTTTAGAGGCCGTTGCACACCGAAGCTTCGGGAGAATTCAATGTGGCCAATAACAACGCTTAGCATCTGTCACCCTTCGCATAGTCCACAATTCCCCAATGTTGCGTGGGGTCGCATGCTTCACTTTTTGTGAGAAGCAATGTGACCTCGAACAACCTCATGCTGCCTTTTCTTACACGTGTTATACATTCTTCATACCAGCTGATTGCGTTGCAGCCTATTTCCACGATACATAGTTCTCGCACTTTGCTGCAGTGAGGTCTACAAGCACCAGTTTCATCTTCTACCACGTTACATGCGCTAGGATTTCGATTAACAAGGGCTAACACCAACTACCATGTCAGCTCGTCCTCTTGATATTCGGCAGAGAGATGGCTCTATAAGCTCCGCCACACACAGATCACCATCTGCCTCTTTGTCCCAATCACGACCAAGGCATTCGTCCACTGCACGCTTGTCGTCTCTAGTAGCGGGTCAATCACCAGCAGCAGCACCAGATGCTCAATCTTCGAGCTCGAGAGGTCTCAAGTCCGACGGTCAGACCGACTTGGCATTGGGGAGCAGGAAATCTTCTGTAGTCACACCCGCCGAATCTGCCTTGTCTTCAGCACTCGCCGGCAGTACTCCAGCACCACCTTTATTAGCTGCTGGCTCTTCTCCCCAGCCTCGAGAATCAAATACGAGCGATCGGATCACAAGAACCAACTATGGCTCGATGGATACAAGACAGATGGAAGGAAGCTCTGCTCCTGTGGAGGATCCGGAGATCATCAAGAGACATCTTGTGCAGCCGGAACGTCCGGGTGTTCGCTTCGGAAGTCCACTGCGAACATTGCCAGCCGATGGCTCAACTTCGGACGAATTCTCGAGCTTGCAGCTACAAGGAGGAGATATGACACGTCAAGTCTACCGGTGGGCTGAGAATGCCGAAGGCAGTCTGCGAGGTCAATACAAGCGCAGCCAAAGTTTCCACGTCAACCGCCCACATCCTGAGAATGAGACTCTGGACATCAACAGCATAAGACAGCCTGGCGGCTTTCGGAGAAACTATCTCAGACGTGCTGCTGGGAGTCCTCCACCGTCAGACCGCCCTCAACGTCGCGGTAGTGTTGAGCAAGCTACGGACCGGGCTGCGCCCCGGCTCTTCACCAACAGCTTCCTAGAGTTCCTCACTTTGTACGGTCACTTTGCTGGTGAGGATCTTGAAGAGGATGATGAGGTGCTCGAGGAAGACGAATATTTCTCCTCTGGTGCCGAATTTGGTCATGACGAGGATGGTGATGACGACGGCTACTACGCAGAAGATAGTGGCTTGTTGACACCTGGTGGTAAGCGAAGACGAAAACCCAAAGAAAGGATTGTAACCGGCACCCACAGCTCCTTCAATGCTGCCATGCTGCTGTTGAAGTCTTTCGTGGGTACAGGTGTCCTTTTCCTGCCGCGAGCCTTTTTGAATGGAGGCATGCTGTTCTCATCTCTAGTGATTATCGCGATTGCCGCTCTCTGCTACTACTGCTGTATCCTCCTCATTCATACACGACAGAAGGTTGACGGATCATTCGGTGACATGGGTGGCATCCTCTATGGCAAGTGGATGCGGAGGGCTATTCTTGCCTCCCTTGTACTCAGTCAGATGGGTTTTGTGTCAGCATACATCGTTTTCACCTCGGAAAACCTACAAGCCTTTGTACTGGCTGTCAGCAAGTGCAAATCCTTTATTGACATTAAAATTATGGTCATGATACAACTCATTGTCTTCCTACCGTTGAGCTTGATCCGAGATATTGGTAAGCTCGGCTTTACAGCTCTTGTTGCGGATGCCTTCATCTTATTGGGTCTACTCTATTTGTATTACTACGACATCTTTACCATCGTGCAGAACCACGGGATTGCAGACATCAAATTGTTCAACTCCTCTTGGCCCTTGTTCATGGGAACGGCCATCTTCACTTTCGAAGGCGTGGGGCTTATTATTCCCATTCAAGAGTCGATGAAGCATCCCGAGAAGTTTCCGAGAGTCCTTGGCACCGTCATATTCATGATCACAGTCCTCATGGTTTCAATAGGAGTCCTCTCGTACGCAGCGTATGGCTCACATACAAGAACGGTGGTCATCTTGAATCTACCTCAGGATAGCAAGTTTGTCAACGCCATACAATTCCTGTACTCATTGGCAATTCTTTTGTCTACGCCTTTACAACTATTCCCAGCCATTCGTATCCTTGAGAACGAACTGTTCACGAGAAGTGGCAAGTACAATCCTTATATCAAGTGGCAAAAGAACGTATTCAGATTCTTTTTGGTTGTTGTCTGTGCACTGGTTGCATGGGGTGGTGCAGGCGATTTGGACAAGTTCGTTTCATTGGTCGGTGCATTTGCTTGCGTTCCCTTGGTATACATCTATCCCCCGTTGTTGCATTTGAAAGCGGTTTCTAGAACGACATGGCAGAGAGCAGCGGACTATGGTGTGTGCGTGTTGGGAGTCGTCGGGTGTGCATACACCACAGCTTTGACGATTCAACAATGGGCGGGACCTTCCCAAGCGAAGGCACCAGGATATTGTGATATCTAGCTAGTAGATAGCAAGAAGTCATGACAGCTATCACCCAGCGGAACCTGATCTGAAGTATGATGATAGTGCGCTTCGCTACTCGATAGCAGATCTCATTGCTTCATCTTAAATCGAAGCGTCTGCACATCTATTCGTATTCGTCCTATTGTGCTACTGAGGGTGCTTTCCGATACTGCTGCCAACAAGGATATGCACGTGCCCCTGAACTCTATCCGGCTCCGTATTAGGGATATGCAAAAGTACGTCACTGCGAATCCCAGGGCTCCCCGGCCCCCTAAGGTTTTCCGCCGCGCAGCCAGGATGGATGGATCAATTCCAGCACGAAGGAGGAAGCAGTAGTTCCTCTCTCGTTGGATTTGTGCGCTTTTCATTTCATTCTTTTCAGATCTCAGTGTCTGCTTGTGCTTCCTACTGTGCTTTGGCAAGCTAGTCATTCTTTGGTAATCGCTTCTCAATTGTATTTCTACCTATTGGATTATATGCATTACTTAGGATAGGACTAGATCAACATTGCTGGTTCAATGTGTGTTCGAAAGTGCTAAAGCACCACCTGTCTCATATCATTCGGGGAACAGTGATCAGTGAACATGTCCAAGAAGTCTTTCCGACCCTCCCTTCCGACCATCAAATCCTCCTTCTACGGCCATGCCGAAACCCATTCAAGCATAAGAGATAGACTGGGTGATATTTTGGGATCGGAAACGAACCAACTTCCAATGTACAAAGACAAACCAAACAATCCTACAGACAGGCGGAAAAACCAGGGCAACAAGATTGGGGCCGTCATACTCGCCGTTATTGGCCTCCTATGGCTCACAGGAATCCTGAAAGTGCCCGGCATGAACGGTCTCCCTGGTAGCTGGTCACCTGTTTCACATGATACCAGATCATGGGCTGGTCGAAAGGAGATTGTGAAGCAGACATTCGTCACGTCTTGGGACTACTATGCCGAGCACGCTTGGGGGATGGATGAATTCCATCCCGTTTCGCAAAATAGAAAGAATATGGGTTGTAAGGACTCGTACAAGTATCTCGGTACTTCTACTCCATGCCCACCAACCGGTTGGATTATCGTCGACGCGCTCGACACCGCCATAATCATGAACCTGACCTCTCGTGTGGTCAAAGCACGGGAATGGATTGCGACAAGCCTAGACTTTAGCAAGGTGGACAGTGATATGAGCACTTTCGAAACGACAATTCGTGTGTTGGGAGGGTTGTTAAGTGCTCATTATCTCAGCACAAGCTTCCCCGACCTGGCACCTCTTCCGGACGATGATGTTGGAGCCAAAGGTGAAGACCTATATATCGAGAAAGCTGTGGATCTTGCAGATAGGTTGCTTGGTGCTTATGATACCGCTACTGGTATCCCCCTCTCCTCATGTATTCTGAACACCTCCGTTGGTGTTGGTGATAACGGAAACGCTGGTGCAGCCTCAACGGCAGAGGCTACAACATTGCAGCTCGAGATGAAGTATGTCGCTAAGTTGACTGGCGAGCCATTATACTGGGAAAGAGCCGAGCGAGTTATGGAGGCGGTCGATGCACCACGACACGCGGGTAACATTCTTCCGATTTTCATCGATCCAGTTACTGGCGCGTTTAGAGGTGAGAACATCCGCGTTGGCAGTCGAGGGGATTCATACTACGAATATCTGATTAAGCAGTACTTACAAACTGGACTGAGAGAACCAATATACCTTGACATGTGGGACGAGTCGATCGAAGGCATCAAGAAACACTTGATAACCTGGTCTAAACACAGCAACCTCACCATTCTCGGGGAAAGGCAAAGCGGCTTGAATGGCGAACTTACAGGCAAGATGGACCATCTAGTTTGTTTCTTGCCAGGCACAATCGCTCTGGCACTAACCCGTGGTGCCACACTGGAAGAGGCCAGAAAATCTCCAACACGGGGTAAGAAGCAAGAGCAAGATTTTATCTTGGCTGAGGAACTGATGAAAACGTGCTGGGGAATGTACCTTGTCACCCCTACTCGTCTGGCACCCGAGATCACATACTTCCACATGGACAACCCGCCTAGAAGTTGGAATATGTCTGATCCTGATTGGGATATGCCGCGCTCCGTCGAGTTCGACGACGACCCAGAAGCACTGTGGCGACAGGACTATGACATTCACGTGAACGATGTTCACAATTTACAACGACCTGAAACAGTTGAATCACTATTCTACATGTGGCGTATAACGGGAGATATTAAATATCGGGAGTGGGGTTGGCTGATGTTTCAGTCGTTTCTTGAACACACGGCAGTTTATGATGACCACGGAAAGGTTTTGGGTTATTCAAGCATAGCGTCGATTAATAATGTGGCGTCTGCCGATGGCAACAACAGGCTCGTTGCGGGCAGTAAGACCGCAAAAAGGGATAATATGGAAGGATTCTGGCTTGCCGAAACACTCAAATATATGTATATGCTATTTGATGATGAAATCAGCGATTGGAATAATTTGGAGAAGGTTGTATTCAACACAGAGGCGCACATCTTACCACGCTTTGATATTGGATCAGAAGGAAAAGTGTGGAAAACGGGCTGGACGAGGAAGGAACGCCCGGTACCGTGAGCCTGCTCCAAGAGGGGTTATTTTCTCTCCGATGGTAGGTGGGGTTCGGAAGGAAGAGCTGAAACGGGAGTGTCTCAATGAAACAAAATAACGATCAAGTTCGACGACTTCAAACTCACCTCAGCTCCGATACCCAGCATGAACAAGTCACCTGTTTAATATGCACTTCATGATTGAGGTTGTAAGTGAACAACACCCTCACTTAGCATCCTTCGCACCACAAGTCAGCTGAAAGTTCTCTGAAAGGGCTGGCTACCTCTCCACTTCGTGACATGCTAACACAGATGAATCAAATTGATCTATACCCACCCTCGCCCATTAACAACCAGTTCTTCCTTCGAAGATCCCTCTTCCTCGTAACCACATCAATGGCGTGCAAAACGATGAAAAAGACAGGCCTCCGAGGCGCTGATCGTGAGAGCATGTAGATTATGCAAAACATCTGCTGGACAAGTCAGTGGGAGAGAGGTGGGCAAGGACTTTTCTTTCCAATCGTGGTTGCCACTCTATGAAGGTGTGTGA
>Ga0181469_100462_pt1 | contig 15289 bp, 17 predicted proteins | sample InSIn2SAF170_2_FD_119081 | JGI IMG/M metagenome (GOLD analysis project Ga0181469, IMG submission 119081) | Clean room microbial communities from NASA Spacecraft Assembly Facility at Jet Propulsion Laboratory, Pasadena, California, USA -... ... | reverse complement strand
TTGTCATAAGGTTATGATGAACTTGGGTTATGAGCAGTATGTCGTGCAGGGTGGCGATTGGGGATTTCTGATTTGTCGCACTTTGACGCACAATTACCCTAAGCATGTGAAGGGGATTCATACGAATTGGTCTTGGGCCGCAGAACCGAAGTGGACGACTGAAAATCCGAAGCCGGAGAAGTACTCGGAGCGCGAGATGGATCAGCTGAAGCAGGGCGAACGATGGTATCCTTTTGGTCAAGGTATGCAAAAAGACAACAAATCTAATCCGATCCGACCCACCCCCAGCTCCATATTCCAAATACCTAGGCACATACTAACTCCACTACTCACCGTGCAGGCGAAGGTCGAGGCTACATAGCAATTCAATCCACCCGCCCCGCAACAATAAACCACATGATATCCGACTCCCCCATGGGCCTCCTAGCCTGGATCTGGGACAAACTAGTCGACTGGTCCGACCGGTACCCCTGGACCGAAGACGAAGTCTGTCTTTGGGTCAGTCTATACGTATTCTCGCGTGCTGGCCCCGACGCAGCGAGTTACATTTATTATGAGGCCCTGCATGATCCGGCGAATATTGAATTGGTACAGGGGTATATTGATTGTCCGTTGGGGTTGGCGGATTTTCCGGTCGAGATTTGTAATAATCCGAGGAGTTGGAGACATACTATGGGACCTATTGTGTATACGGAGGAATTTGACAAGGGAGGGCATTTTAGTGGGTATGAGAGACCGGATGCTGTGGCGAAGGGGTTGTGTGAGATGTTTGGAAGAGGAGGGGGTGCGTACGGTGTTGTTGAGGGTAAGGATGGATATTGATTCGCTGACTGACTGACTGACTGACTGACTGACTGACCGGCTGGTTGATTAGTACTTGGTGAGTTTACTGCGTTGATTAGTTTGAGGCTTTCTGAATAGATGTATTATTAGGTAGTCGCTACCATTCACTTAGCTTGAATTATCAAACATAAAGCACGTAGGTACTGATAATCATAGCTCTCATCTATTCCATGCTTAGACCTCGCCATTCATGAACTCGAAATATCCAATCACGAACAAGAGCTTCAAAGATAATAGCCTCGTTATGGTCGACAGGAAGACCATGCGTACCACGATCAAGAACAACGTACGTTGACCGTGGATAACACTCCAACAAGCGCAGACTGTCTCGATATCCGACACTCTCGTCTTGTCGACCACATACGATGAGTGTGGGTGCAAAGAACTTGGCCTCGTTTTTCACGTCCAAGATGGATTCTGACAACCGGTATCGTTGCGGATCTGCGCGGATGGGATCTAGCACTTCATTGTCGGCTGCTTTCTCCGCCGGAAACCAAACATCTAGGATTCGTGCTTTCAAAGCTGTGATGTAAGTAGGAGTCTGAACGAGAACGTTGCCTAGAAGATCCCTGTCTTCGGACGATAGACTTGCCATGAGCTGCCCGTTGCTGACTACTGGTGCGAACGGATCGAGATCACGTATTCGATCATCCGGCTCCATCAGCGGTACATGAAGCAGTAAGCCATCGACTTGGTTGATATATCGCTGAGCCAACGCGCGAGCAAGGTAGCCGCCGCACGATGAGCCGACCAGTAAGAATTTTGTATTCTGGAGTCGAGCGTCGATGAAGTGCACTATACTCGCGTATATGTCGTCCAGGTTTCTGATGTTGTTTGCTGGGGTTGTGCCCATGCCCGGGAGATCGATGTATATCCGATGGAGGCCGGATGTTTTGGTGAAGATTGGTTCGAAATCAAACTGTTCAGCTTTTGCTGACATCTGCCAGCCGTGGATGATTAGGACGGGAAGGCCGGAGCCGATTTCGTGGGCTGATAGGGTTGGATCCATGGCGTTGTTGGGTTAGTGATTTGATGCGTGTGTGTCATGGAAGAGGAGGCGGAGTGGTTGGTTGCAAAAGTACACACTTAACTTTCGGTTATAGATATGGCGTGTTATAGTGCTGACAAAGCATTGGACGAAGTAGTGAGTTTGAATACACGTACCTGATCAACGTAATTTCACCAAGGTACGTACTTCACTCTAACCCAAGGTCGCGGAGCTAATTTCAATACTTCTCTCTGCTTCATTCCTTGCACCAATATACTAGATGATGTACTGTCTGAGTACTTCTGTCACGGAGAAGGAACTAGCGCAGAGACCCGATTCGTCAGTTGAAATCATCTGCATCGGTCAGCGAAGTTTACGAAGACCTGAGCGCTACTGTGTACGAAAGATTTGATGAAATCTTTAAGCATGTCATGTAAGTAGGTAGTTTGGAAGGCAGGCTGACAGCGAAAGGAGATTTGAAAGCTTGATGTTCTTGTTTCGTTGACAGATGTCCAGCGGCAGGTACGGATGGCACGTGTACCGCGTGTATTGATCTCACTTATCGCTGCATGACTACCTAGGTACCTACCTACCTACCTAGGTAGGTATAGTACAAATCCTTCGTACCAAAGCTGTTCGTTGTTTTCCGCCATCAGCCCGAAACCAGTGCTTTCGACGTAGTGGGAATGGCCGACACCTTCACAACCAATAACGGAGGGCCGGCCCCGCGCGCTATTCCTCGACTACCCCCTGCTCACAGTTGAGCTATCACAATCATGCAGAAAGCCACCATCCTCAATTGGTTACGGCGTCTTTAGCATACTCTAGTAATGCAACTAACACGTCGGCTTTCATTCAAGCATGATCAACAGAGGTGTGGTGTGGTTGATGGTTCGACTTGCGCCTTTGGTTCTTGTCAACCTCATCCATTCACATCTACCTTTATTCAATACAAATCAGAGGTTGCTACATATCTGAATCACACGCTATCCATACTCATTTGAGACTAACTACCTTTGCTGGAGCTTGGTTGTTCTCTATTCGAGGTCATCATCACCATGCTGCTGCTGCGCGATGTTTTTCAGCCTTACGCTTGGTTGTATCGCGATTTCTTGGGAATTACTAAAAGACAAAGTGAAGTGATTATCGCAGGCCCGCAATGTTATGAGTTGTGCAGTGAGTCATTCATATAGGCCTCAGCGACCTTTTCATCAGAGCTAATCAACATGCCATTCAGACCAAGCGAACTACGTTTTCCAGAGTATTGGGTTTACGTCCCAACTTTGTGCCACTGATGGCTCATTCGCAACTGCGATGGCATACGTCTATTCTTGTATCAGGCAAGACACCACTGATACCACGTCCATGCAAATCGACGATTTAAATGGAGCTCTCAACTTCTGCAACGGTCTAAACATCAACTTGGGTACCATTTCGAACATCATTACAGCAACGACTCGGAGCGACACCCTTAACGCCTTAGTCGTGTCATTGTGCTCTGAAGCCAGAGCGGGCCAGACGACGCTGACCCTGATTAGCTGTCTGCCTAGTAAGTTCTATAGAAGGTTCCGCACTACTTTTGTTTACTATGCTCAGCTACGTCTTCAAATGGTACACTCGCGTCCATGACTCCGACTCCGACTCTTACTCCGACTCTATCAACAAGCACGATAGCGCCTGCAGACACTAGTGCCGCTATAACAGAAAGCCCTGTAACGACGAGCACAGAAGTAATAGCAGGAATTGCAGTTGGTGCTGCTCTCGGCGGCATGCTTGTCCTTGGCTTCATTCTATTCTTCATTCGTCGGCACCGACGACGCCGTCAGAGCAAGACCTCGACAGAGCCTTCCGAAGAAGCTCAAGGCCCTGAGGAGAAAGCCCAACTTCACAGTGATGAGTACGTACCACCTCGGTGGGAGCTACACGGTACCAGGGCGCCTCCACAAGTACGTGTCGTTGGAGGACTTGAGGAAATGGAGTTTGATCCCTCAATTGCGCGGGATAGAGCAGAATTCGCCGCGAATGACCCGGTTGGAGCTGAATTGAATGGTGGGAAGAGTCGAAGTGAGCCAATAGGTGAAGCATCGACACTGGTGGCATCGAGTGCGAGCACTGAAGACCATCCATCTGCGGATCGAAGGAATGCTCCCCTGATCAAAAGAAAGCCGCTCAATCGACCGATGAGTAAGACATGAATAGAATCGTTTCTTGGACGAATAATCATATCGATTCTTGTCCCCGCTGCCGTTCCCGGCGCGTATCATCTGCAAAGTCAAATCGCAGATATCTGGAACAGTCCACACCTAAATGATAAGGTCTTCTTGGGAACAACGCCAGTCACAATCGTTCTCATACCCACTAAGTTCGGTACTGGAATCGTCCACCTTGGTCCGAAGTTCTTGCTCATACTCGTTATGGTCCAGCTCGAGGCCGACAAAGAGGAGAAGCAAACATAAGTTCTGTGAGGATAGAAGAGGTGTTACATACCACGCGAGTGCCTAAAAAGTACACCACACCAAAACACTCGTTCGGACTTTTCACAACAGGCATGTTATGTTGCCTATAATCAACTTTTTCTGGTCGGAACGACACACATCATCATATGAACCCGAGCTCGGTTCCTGTCTGACGCTTCCCAGGCCTCTGACGAAAGTGTTCATAGCAGCTTTGGCACGTCATGATGCTCGCAGATTTCCAACTAGCGCTGCGAACCTGGTTCGCTCATGCCTTGACCGGAATTCTCGAAAAAAGGGAGTGCTGTACCCAGGTCAGCCACCAAGAATGACGTTGTGCACTTGTTTCTGTTATTATCCAACCGAATCGAAGCGAACCGTTCCGGCCTCGTGGAATCTATGCACGAAACTCAGCGATCATTAAGTTGCGATTCTGAGTATGGTACTTGGCATTTGGCATTCGACGCAGCCGTGTGTGCATCCGTCTTGCGTGGTATGCAGATCTGGAGCTGTAGTATTGAGACGTGAAAGAAGACACTAACCGCCCAAGATTGGGGGCAGGAGGAGGAGAAGGAGAAGAAGAAGAAGAAGAAGAAGAAGAAGAAGAAGAAGAAGAGGGAGAAGCATAGAGCAAAAGCAATATCAGTCTATCCAAAAGGGGTATCACGGTCGAAATGAAAGAGCGCCTTGTACTCGATCCCCCCGCATCAACCATGCCTATCCTCGCTACACGAAACCATCTAATCATCATCGACGCATTCTCTCTCGACTCTCCAGACACCTAATCCTCTTCTACCCACGACACGACTGAGAGTCGGAACAACGCCATCATCGCCGAAATCCATATCGTCTAGGTTGATGTGTTTGCTGTAGGTTTTCAGATGCGTTAGTCGCAGTGGAGTTTGCGAGGCGATATCTATGGTTGATGGTGCAGGCAAAAACAAGGTGAAATTTGACATTGGTGGGATGATTTGTCCCGGATCAAACCGCCAGGCTGAGAGCGGCGCAACGAGGAAAACCTGTGGCGGACCCTGGGAGCTTACGATGGCGTTGGAAAGGCGGCTCAGGAGGCTGTTTTTGGTGTCGCATGTTGGAAGATTCGCGGTTAGACTATTGAAGAGAGTTGTTTTATTTGCGCCGAGTAATGGCGTAGTCAGGATGCTAATTGTGTCATTGGTGATGGAGTTGCTGGTCGGTGGTCCAAGCATGTACAAGGATGGAGGATATGTTTTCCACCAGTGCACTTCGACTGTTTTCGATATGCTTTGTGTGTTGTACATGGATGAGCGGATGGTGTCTGGCATGGCAAGCTGTATGGGGACGATTCCGCCTTGGTGGTACACGCCCATCAGGATACTCATTGCGCCATTGAAGAGTGCCCATGCTATCCAGAAGCGTTTGCGCCATACACGTGATTCGGGTATGGTAACACAGGTGAGGATGAGTGGTATACATGGGAGAAGAAATCGTGGTTCTTGATGTGGTATGGCGCTCAGGATCACAGCTCCAGTGATTGCTGCTGTCAGTCGCGGATTGTGGAGCATGCGGTCAATGTTGAAATCTGAGACTCTTAGCGGAAAAGGGAAAAGCAGGAAGAGGGCCGGCCCGAGAAGTTGTGGTAAATTGATGAGGAGATGCTGGTAGTGCGGATGGAGCCCGTGTGCTTTGAGATTGGAAGCTTTCGTGTTGTACAAAACGTTGTTGATTGGGGTTATAATAGGAGTCGTGTGTAGATGTTTGAAAAGTGCTTGAAAAGAGGTTGTTGATGCTGGGCCTGTATAGAAGGCCGTGTCGGTTGCTATCGCCATAAAAATCCAGAAAGACGCTGAAATCACAAGACCTACTAACGCCAAAGGTCTGCATACTGTTAGCAAGGTTCTCGCGAAGAGCAAGTCTGGCGCACCTATTCCAAAGATGTGGCAGCAGTTGAATGCCGGGTATCAATAAGAAAGCAGGAAAAGTAATGCGGTTGAAAAGTCCAAACACCAACAAGAATCCGAGCAGTAGACTTGACGTGATATATGAACGTCTCCAGATAGGTTGTGGTGTACGTCCCTTCTCATCTGGCTCAGGAGGGCTCGTGTAAGCAATGCGCTGCATCAAAACCAGGCACCACAACACCAGTATTGTCTCGACGGAGTTTGAAAATGTGTGTGTTTGGAACGTCCAGGTAACATACGAGGATGCGACCAATGTGACAGCTTCGGAGCGCCTTCTCGGAGAGTGTACCAGTTCATGGATAGCCCAATCTTCAAGGACAAAACTGAGAACAAACATAACGATTCGCGTTGTATAGTATATCGCACTCGCTGAGACCAAGCCATCTCCTTCTCTTGCCCAAAGTGCCTTCAGCAGCGACATTGGCAGGCCATAGACCGGCCATAGCGGGAATACGCTTCGAATCGGTTTCGCGACAGTCCATTCCCAGGTTCGAACATTGGTGAAGCCAAACAATTCTCCTGTGGTATGTCAGTATCCTAACCTTGGTAATGAGGTATTCTCTATGCACCTGCAATCACCTCGGGACCTTGAAAGACTTCATCTGGGTGGAGATAGCTTGGAGAAAGCGCGAAGTAAACACGAAGTAACAGGAGGAGTAGATATGTGCGCCTCCACATTGCAACGTCTCATGGACAAGTAATGGTTATGAACAGGTGCATGACACTTGAGAAAGAATACGAAACATGCAAAGATGACATGCTTGCACAATGAAAACGAGAAGTTGACAATGGTTCTGATGGAAGTGGTACAGATGACCACGTTGCAAGCCAGATCTGTGTTCCTGGAAGATCCTGTGTTTGTTATGTTGTTATCCTGTGCCTAGGTATTTTAGTCTCCTGATTCGATGTCAATTTCACAATCCAATTTTTTAATCTACCGAACTCGTAGCTACAAGATACACATTTCTAGGAAAGACAATCTTTTGAATCCCTCACAAGGAGGTGCTTAGATGATAGATATCCCCCCTAGAGGATGTTATGTCTACAGCATCGGGTCGTTGGCTACAGGGCAATCTAAAGATATGCATGCCTGGTGCCGAATGCCTATCAGCCCTGTTTGCACGCTACTAGGCAAAGCTATTCTCGTTACATCTTAGGCTCTTCTGCCTTGCAGGCTTCCACTTATGGGCACAGCCAGGCGCTTGTTTCGAAGAAGCCGAGCCGAGCGCAAGAACGAATATTGAAGTGATGCCCCACACTGGTTAGCGCAGGTTGATCGAGTACTGCCTGTGAGTAACAGGTCCTCCAAAGTCGTTTGCCAATATAACCTCAAACCATCATTTAAATATTCTTTTGCCATTGCCTGATTTCTCTAGAAGTCAGCAAGCTCAATCTGCCACTCACAAAACCGCCATCCAATCCCATCTTCTTCGACTTGACAGTCTCCTACAGAAAGGCATCCCCGCAGAACACCTCACTTCGCCATCCGTCCACACCTAATCATCGACTAACTGCCTCCGGATCCTCTACATAACCTGCGTATGTGACCCTAATTGCTGCTTCACTAGCACTCTCCTTCTGCAGAACTTGTAAGAATCGGTAGTTCCGACTATCAGCCTGGGATCAGCACTATCGTCCCACTCTTCTTTGTCACCACTGTTTCACTTGCAGTCATTCCGTTTGCGCGCAATCGCGACCATAAATTCTCTTTCTTTCTCTGCCAACCATCCTACCTCTCATTGCTCTTCAACCGATCTACACGATCACACCTGCTGATAACTTCGTGACTAGACATTTTCTAAACAAGATCGATTAACCTATACAACCACAATGGCTACCAAAGTCGAAGAGACGTCCCAGCTCATCCTCCAGTCCTCTGACAACGAAGACATCTCTGTTGACAAGAATGTCGCAGAGCGATCTGTCCTCATCAAGAACATGGTCTCCGATCTTGGTGAAGAAGCCATGACCGAACCCATCCCTATTCCCAATGTCAATGCCGCAGTCCTCAAGAAAGTTATCGAATGGTGCACTCATCACAAAGACGAGCCAGTCCCTGCGACCGAGGATGACTCAGACTCCCGAAAGAAGACTACAGAAATCGAAGAATGGGACCAGAAATTCATGCAGGTCGACCAAGAGATGCTCTTCGAAATCATTCTTGCTGCCAACTACCTCGACATCAAGCAGCTCCTCGATGTTGGATGCAAGACTGTCGCCAACATGATCAAGGGCAAGTCGCCAGAAGAGATCCGAAAGACCTTCAACATTCAGAACGACTTCACTCCAGAAGAGGAGGACCAGATCCGACGAGAGAACGAATGGGCCGAAGAGTAAGTTATCCTGATCCTTGATATTCGCGAGCCTCGCTAACACATTTCAGCCGGTAAATGGTTACCACTAGGGAGGTTCATGGATGTTACAGTTGGAAATGCGAATGATAAATGCCAGGCGTTATAGGACCACAATTCATGCATCGCGATACGTTGACAGATTGAAGTGGTTAGCATGATAGAAGGTTAAAGTGACTTTCACCAAATGATGGCACATGCCACAATGAGCTTTGCAGTCTTAGCTACTACCTATAGCCGGCGCTGATTATTGCGCTGGCACTTGAAGAACAGAAAATCATGCTATGAAGTTTATACACCCAATCGATTACGTTCTCCAGTTGTGAACTCTCACCTGTCAATCTGTCTCACTGTGTCCGTGATGCTCATTGATTTCGCGTCGTTGTTCCTCGTCTTGGGCACATGCAAAGTTATTGGCTAAGGATGTGTCCATTTTGACCAGGCCTGGTAGCTAGACGACTTCAGAACGACAAATTCAGCATACTTACAACTACATAACAATTTGTATGAAGCGGTCACAGCGGGAACAGAAGCACGAAATCAAAGTGCACGATGAAAGAGGATTTGCTAGAGATGCTCGTGTGACAACGCTCATAACTCCATTTGTTCGTATGTGGTCAAGCGATGGGCGTGATAGATCTCGTTCATGCTCTAGCATCCTCGATCCGACCTCCTTCCCCAATCATCCCCTTTTCGCAGTTCGAGTCTGAAACCAGCATCTACAATCTCAAATAGATGTTGAGCTATTCCGTATTTCGCATATCCAGCATCATGCCCACCATACTGCAACCACCTTGTGCAATCGAACTTGAAACATAAGCGTAGAGAAATGGGCGAGTCATCTAGATTCCGATTCTAGTCTTTCGCCAATGTCGTCGCTTTGAGTTGTATCTGTAGCAGAATCATTGTTAGCCTTCTGCCTTTGACTCTACAACCACATTCTCCATTCACACTATTTGATCTTCCCATCCTTCAAATTGCGCTGGGTAATCGTACCTGATAGTGTTACCGGTTCTCAATCGAATCCATTGAGGAAGTGGTCTGTTTTGTTTCTGCGCTTTGGCGAGCTTAACCTTCGTACGGAAAGTCTTGTGGCTCTGTGAAATGTCGGATTAGTCTTGATTCTTCTCTTCATAGATGTTTGTGCCTAAGTGTTTGAGACCCAGGCGAGAAGTAACGATCGTAGAAAGTGAAGGAGCGGGCATACCGGCATCTTGACTGATTTGTCGTAGATATCGAGGAAGAACTTGTCGTGTGTTGTGTTCAAGTCGCAATCTCGAAGTCTGACGAGCCCGCACTTTACTCTGTGCAGGTACTGAAAACCTTTCCGGATTAGTGTCTTGGCAGGAAATGATGGCCTGAGGCAGCAAGAAGAACGGGACTCATGATTGCTCCGTACAAGCGATGACATCGTGATCGCTGCAAGGGTTTGTGGATTTTGCAAACACCGAGGTCGAAAGTTCTGCTCCGATTCGTGATAGCTACTGCCGCCGTCAAATGTACCCGGGCTTGCTGTGCCGGTTCGCTTCGGAGGTGTGAACCATATCTACACAGTAGCATACATTTACTTTACAGAACGCAAATTCATTATCCGCTGCTCAATACATAGATATGTCGACGAAGCTGAGGATACTGGTACCCGTGAAGCGGGTCATCGACTATGCTGTAAGTCTACTAATTGTTCCATGCCAGGTGACTCGGTCATGAGCACGGGCTTCAGAAATGCAATGAATGACTTGAATGTTGCATGCAATTGGAACAGTGCTGACCAAGTCTGACAGGTCAAACCGCGCGTCAAGTCTGACAATTCGGGCGTCGAAACAAATGGCGTCAAACATTCAATGAACCCTTTCGACGAACTATCGATCGAAGAAGCAGTTCGGATGCGAGAGAAGAAATTACCAGTGGAAGAGATTGTGGTGATAAGTGCTGGCCCAGCAAAATGTGTAGACACCTTACGAACCTCTATGGCCATGGGCGCGGACCGTTCAATACACGTCGACGTAGCCGAGGACAAGCCCCTCGAGCCATTAACAGTCGCTAAGCTTTTGAAAGCGGTCGCCGAAAAAGAAAAGAGCAACCTCATATTTCTCGGCAAGCAAGCAATAGACGATGACAGTGGGCAAACTGGACAGATGCTAGCAGCACTATTAGGCTGGCCGCAAGCGACACAAGCAGCAAATGTCGAACTAAACGGCGAGGAGGTTACTGTAACAAGAGAGGTAGATGGCGGTACGGAGACTGTAAAAGCCAAGTTGCCGATGATCATCACTACTGATCTTAGACTCAACGAACCACGATATGCGAGCTTGCCCAACATTATGAAGGCTAAGAAGAAGAAGCTGGAAAAGAAGAGTCTGAAAGACTATGGGCTCGAAGACGCATTCCGCCTAAAGACCATCAAGGTAACTGAACCACCACAGCGGCAAGGTGGTGGTAAAGTTGACGATGTTGATGGCATGATTGCTAAGTTCAAAGAGCTAGGCGTTTTGTAAAGGCAGGTAACTCAGAAAATGGAAATCCAACTTGTACAATTCAGACCGCTACGAATAACTCTTCCCGCTGCTCCCATTCGCCGGCGACATTGGGCTGTGCCTCCCCATACCCTAACTTGCTCTCTCTTGGCTCTATCTTCTGATTTGTCCGGAATGGCATTGATTCTAGGGCAAACCAGGTCCTCTCAACCGTACCACAACTGCTCAACCAGATAGCAATGCCTCACGCAGTTCCTGCTCAAAATGTACTCACAAGCGTCAAGATTTTCATATATACCATGCCATCCCCTGTTATTTGCCCTCACAAACAATTTCTTCAATCAATCACACTCAGTTCCTCTACCAGCAGCTACAGCTACAGCTATACACAACAACTCAACACATACAAATACCTTCTTTCAACAGCACCAGCAAGTAAGTCCATCAGCCTCACCATATACCTCTACCTTATACATATCACTGACACCATCCCCAGCACATTCAAAATGCCTCTCGAAACACGAGCCCAAAAACAACGACGCCTAGCCGTCAAAGCACGAATCGGATCCTTCAACCGCAAAACACACCGTAAGTTCTAAACCACCTACTATCCTATTAATCATTTCCTGCATGGCACTACAGCGGAACAAGAATCTAACTACTAACTACAATAACTAAACAGGCCGAACAATAATCCGGGCCAACAACAAAACTGGCCGACCGAAGATTACGATTCGGTGCCCGCGAGAGCCGATTACGTTGAAATTGAAGAGGTTTAAGAAGGAGGGGGGAGGTTGGGTTTGAAGATTCGTTTAGGAACGGAGAAATGCGAGGACGAGGGCGAGGGAATGGGAAACGGAGGAGGAGGAAAATTTTTGGTGAATAAAGGGGGAATGCATGGGCGTTTGGGAAGAGATATGGAACTATACTGGAAGAGGAAGGAGAGATGGTTTGGGGAATATATTGGATTTGGTTTAGTTGGAATTTGGATTTGGGTTGGGTTGGATTGGATTTTGATTGGCGTTTGATGTATTAACAAATGGGCGGATGAGTCAGAACGACTATTTGGGAGCGAATGAGAAGGCATTGTGGATTTAAGCAACGGTATTGGAAAGGATGTATATACTCGGCTAGCGTCGTTACTAGCGAGAGAGTTTGGCGATATTCGGTTGAGGTACTGCGAATGAGCATATTATTACTAACATATTAAGTGCGAAAACCGCGTATTCTGAATGGATGGTCATACTGCTTTGGGAGTGTTGTAATGGGGGTTTGATATCTTTTTAGTGCTGAGTGTGGTTTGATTGGTGAATTAGATGCTCAGTTCTCTTTTTGATTGGTGTGGGAGGAGTTTTGTAGGAGGGTGTTTCATGGTGTATATGTGGTTCTTTCGTATTATTGCCAGTATAGAGGTTGACATGAGCACAGTAGTTGTTTGGCTGTAAAGCATAGATGAATGAATGCATGTCTGCTGTAGTAGTCACGCTGACGCTTGTGTTTGCTTGTCCCGTTGAGTCACGCCTTTCACTCATGTGACTGGAGCCTTGCCATTTGTGTCGAACGTCAAGACCTCGAGACAAGACCACTTCGATATCTTGAATTCAGGACTTCCTCGAGCGCTCTTGAAGATATCTCGCATGGCTGTTGAGCAACATACCAGAACCAGAACCACAACCACAACCACTCCCTCCATCATGGTTCGATCAGCTTCAACGAACCACCCCTTCACCATAATACATTACAATTCAGACCAACAGACAGACCATTCAAACCTGCCTCTAGAACCGCCCCAAACCTCAACCACAAGTCGCAACAGCACAACATCCCTATCGCGCAGCAAAACCACATCTTCACCACCACCCACCAACCTCACCCACCCCCCAACAGACCAAGAACCAGCCCCTATTATCCGGCTCATCATAACAAGCCCACCCCCCACCCACCACGAACACACCAAACACCACCAAACCCTCACCAAAGCAGCAACACAGCACGCCTTTGCCCTCGCCGAACAACCCGAAAACCCACTCCTTCCCGGCACGAACCAGCGACGTTTCACATTCGAGACGTATCAGATGCGTGTGCCGGATGCTGTGCTTATCGAAGACGTTGAGGAGAACAGACGCATATTCAAGCGAGAGCAGGCGCGTTGGGTGGCGGCGACGATGTTTTATCGTGTTGTGAAGAGGATGGGGTTGAGAGAGTGGGAGTGGAGCTTTGGGGAGCCGAGGGAGGGTGGTTCTGCTGGGTTGAGCGATGGGTTGTTGAGAATGGGGTGCGGTCGAGGAGGGGAGGGAGCGATTGGTGTGAAGGACGGGCGGGAGGTTGAGGAGAGCTATGCTGAGAGAAGAGCGAAGTTCACGTATACTAGAGGAGATGATCCGGTTTTCAAAGGGCGGAAGATTGTACTGTCGAGACGGAGGGAGTTGATGGTGGTGCGTGAGAATCTTTCGAGCGAGGTTGATGATGAAGACTATGTGGATGATGGTAATGATGAGACTGATGTTAGTCTGCCGGAGATAAGGCGATTTTGAGTATGACAAAGATGTAAAAAGGAGAAAAGGCTGAGAATGCCCGATAAGGCCATTGTCTTTGGCAGCGAGAGTGAAAGACGAACTCGTGGCTTGAAAGCTGGAGATTCCCGGGGCGGGTTTTGCTGGAGGTGTTCTGTTTAGGGGATAGTGGTTAGACGACTGCGCAGACCACAATGAAATGACTATTTCATGCTGTGTTTGGACGTTGGCCAAGGGCCGTGGTAGTTTTAGCAAAGGAGTTAAGGAGAAAAGGCACTCACAATGGATATCCTGGCATGACCCAATCGAATTTTGATTGAGCTGTTGATTAGTGAAGATTTGAGCTGGCTGAAATACAATGGAATTGAATCGATTCTTTGAGTCAGCTAAGCGAGATCTCCGCTGAGACCACCCATCCTCGCCATGCGATAACTCCTGATCGACAGCCGCCGATTAATGCCCGCCAGTAGAACGCCAGCACCCTATGCAACTCTGTGCAGCTCATCTCGATAATATCCGCAAAGCAATGTATGTGCAAAAACAACCAACCTCACACCGATTTGGTCTTCTAGACGGTACCAGCTATCGTCAGGTCTCGAATTTCCGATAGTACCTGTTCCACTCGATTGTCTAGGTCACCTCGAGCGTATTGATCTCGTGTATCAGCATCCAGATATTGTTGTACTTGTGCCATCCTGCTGTATGCTTCTGCGCAGAACCGCAATTGAATCTTTACTAGCGCTTCGAAGGATGGATCTAGATAAGGAACTCGGAGGTCAATTAGTTGTGGTAATTCGGTGAATAGCTGTTCGTTTAGTTGTTCATATGCCTGTTTCGCCATTTCTGCTTCCTTTTCAGCTCTTGGAAGTTTGCTGACGTCCTTGTCTGGCTTGTCAACAAGTCGCTTCACTTTAGCTCTCATGGCATCATAATCGAGGAGTTTGTTGTTTCGTTTCTTTATGCATTCATTAATGTCGGGAAAGTATGCGCAAAATCGTGAAATGGGGTCGAGGACTGTGGTTCGATAGGGACCGTCAAGGGCTTTGATCGTTTCGGCATCGAGATCTTCCACCGCTTGCTTATATGATCTTGAGACTCCGTCTCGTGTTCCTGCATCACCATAGAAGGCATCGATCGTTTCAGCTATTCGCATTTGTGACGCTGTCATGGCTGGGGCTGTCAGTGTTGCTGTACCAGCGTGGGGAGCGTTTCACGGACTACACACCTCTCAGACTGTCAAGATATCCTTTTGCTTCTTTTTGTAATTTGTTGGCAGCTGATTCCATGGTTCGGTAGCGTCTGAGTAACTATTAGTATTGACCAGGCTGTCGCAAAATCAGGAAGTACAGTACCTCTCTTCAACTTCATAGTCTCGATCATTTGTTCTCTCGACGTGTCCTAGAATGTCAGCCTTCACTACAATGAGGATTAAAGTACACACCAGTTTTCATCATTACCTGGGTCGTCGCCCGGTTGACATTCTTCTTGAATCCAGCCCACGACATATTGGTCGCGTGGAGTTCTTGGAGAGACTGGTCTTGAGTCGTACACTAGTGTCATGCAGAGTGTTAAAGACAGCCTCTGAAATTGTGTATTGCGCGAAAGATTGGAATAGACCTACCAGGCACTTCTCGAGTGTATGGCCTGCGGAGCAAGCGAGCCAGAGACGTCTGACTGTGGCTCTGAATCCGGGCATGTTGTGATGACGTGGAGACGGATAAACATTA
>Ga0181469_100460_pt1 | contig 15320 bp, 19 predicted proteins | sample InSIn2SAF170_2_FD_119081 | JGI IMG/M metagenome (GOLD analysis project Ga0181469, IMG submission 119081) | Clean room microbial communities from NASA Spacecraft Assembly Facility at Jet Propulsion Laboratory, Pasadena, California, USA -... ... | reverse complement strand
AGCTAGAAACAGTATCATCTTCGAAGACTAAGCCGCCAATAGTTGAGCAAAAGCTGGAAGACGCCTAAGCAAGTTTTGTGGTAATCGGTGATACTGGGTCCAATTTTAGTGTCGATAGGAAATTTTTGGGTTTGGACGAATGTGATCAAGTGTTGGAAAATTGTGCTTGAACCACTTCTACTGGAGCACGTATTTTGGGACAAATACTCTACAATGGGTAGGTAGTACTTGTATATAAGAACTAAGAGATATCGGGAAATCTTACTAATGATTGCACGGCCATTCGACATTCGGAGAAAGTTCTTAGTAGTCAAGCTTACCTACAGTACGTAGGTAATATTTAAGAAGTGATAAGTACATATATATCTATCACAATCTTACTGCCACGCAGCGGTTGCCTCGTACGAAAAAGTGGCTGCGCATAAAACCATACGTAGAATGCAAGGATAGACTTGTTGTCTAAGGATAGATACTAAGTGGATTACAAGTTAGGCATCGTGAATAGCCGTTCTATTGCTCCGCCTCGTCTCAGGACGAGGCTACCTACCGTATGTACTACACGGCCCACTATTAGATGATCACCCACCGGTTGACCGCAGTCCAACCACTCATCAACAACATTCACATGGCTGGAGCGTGGCCGCATCATCTCCGACCACCGATCAACGATATTCACGTACGCGGATCGCGCTCGTGTTATACTTTGATTAGAGATCAAGTAGTCAAGTGGTCGAGTGGTCGACGTAATCAAATATAATGCAGGTTGATGCAATGTTTAAATGGTATGATATAGTCATTAAGTCCCCCAAGTCCGGACGATCTTGGCATGAACTCGGCTATCTTCCCGGCGTCGTGTCGGCGACTTCCTCACGCTGTCGATATTGTTGGGTAACTATCGACTTTTGACATCGCTAGACTCGCTAAATCGACTAATTCGGTGTGGAGTACGCATCGCGCCCATATCCGACGCTGGTAGTAGCAGATCGGTAAGGTCTAACGGACTGCTTTTGGAAGAGAGTAATTTTAGTCGGATTGTGGACTGTGGTCGATCGTTGTTCAATTACTTGGGTCTAGTCGGATCAAGAGTATGCTTAAGAACGATTGAAGGTGATGGAACAGGAGTCAACCACTGATCTCATTGTCAGTTGATTACTACTTCAAAACAGTGTTGAATCACTGTTCGACCAGTGGCTGATTACTTAGTGGTAGGCATGAAAGTAGACCGACTAGGTCAGAAGAACAGGTGTGCCTCGCCAACTAACTGCAAGTGACATCCGGCATGCTATACCGCCGAGAGTTTTTGACGTTTGAGCTTGTGATCGTCACTAGATATCTCTGGAGAAACTTCTTGTCGTTTTAATGGTCGAATATGAGGTCCCGCACAATCATTGATAGAAGGCTTACCAAGTTCGTCGCCGCTCGAGATGCCTTGCGAGGTACAGGGTTTCATCCCGACTCGAGATGTTACCTCACATGAACTGTCCAACACATTCTTATGGCAGACCACAAGGTTCTTCTTGAGATGAGGACAGCTGCAGTCTAATCCACAGGCATGGGAACAAGATGAATGATGAGCTAGATCTGTCACATCGTCCTCACTCGAAGCCAAACAATTGTTGGAAGCGTGGAAGGCGGCATGCAACACCCGTGTTTGGTGCCGCGCTCCTGCGACAAGATCTGCCGGACAAACCGTTGCTGTGGCCTGGTCGTTGGTGTGGTCTGCTGCACCACTCGGTGACTCGAGTGCGTGTGGGACCTCAGCTGCTGGCAGAAGTGCTGTTGACACTCTCACATGGCTCGGGCTCAAGCCTTCGACTTCGGTGTTGACGACCATACCGGAACTCCACTCTTTGTCTATTTTACCCACACTCGTGCACCTGGGGATCTCATCACAGATATTGTCCGTGACGCTGGATGTATCTAGTGGACTCTCTCGTTTGAGATTCTGAGTGGAAGAACCACATCTGTGTCCGTTGTCTGTTGCTCCCACATCTGCTGATGGATAAGTAGCTGGATGGCTAGAACGATCTCGATGATTATGCTTAGGGACATCTGTAGGCCCATTGAGAATGCTCGGGATTGAGGGAAATCGCCCGCTCGACTGGGTAGCTGGGCTATTTCCATTGTCTTCGCGCTGTATTTTGTCTTCGGGAAAGCATATATCATCGAAAACAGCCTGGAGGTCTCGGTGAGAGTCACGGGCTGATCACATAATGAAGATATATCGATGACTGCTGGGAGAGATAGAACTCAGTCAGTACTGATATGACACTCTCGGAGGGGCTGTCAGCCCATGTTTCAAGCCCGCCCTGTATATATACCTCGTGGACGCAGTGTGGAGCCTTCAGCTGGTGCCATGGCCGCAGTATCATAAGTGACAGTCATTTGTGGAACTTATTCTTCATCAGTAGAAGTGGCAACGATTTCAAGTGGGTCGACAAGCCATCGAGACCGACAGATACGGTCGACTGCCACATACAATTATCGGGACATGGCCATTCTTGTTTCCTACGTCAAAGACGTATGTATATCGGGTGGTGCATACTAGCTAGTACAATACATATTTACGTGAAATAGCTTTGAGTCCCTCGAAGCAATTCAGATTGCTTCATACCAAGTTACGTCGGTGAAGATGTCCTAGCTGGGTGGGCGTTGAACAGCGAGGTGTCTATTGAGTGGAGTAAACGAAGGAATCGCTAGGATGGTCAACGCCAGCCACACATGACACACTTCCTTCTTGTTCGATCGTCCTTTTAGCAGCGACAGCAAAGTTCGTGTCGTAGACCTCGTAGTTCTGATCATCGGTGCTTGAGCCGGCGAAACGCCGGCGCGAGCGGTTGACATGAATTCTGGACGGTCCGTTGTAGAGTACTGTCGTTATCAAAACCAGCGTGTCCAAGAACACGAAAAAGAATTTACGGACACACGAATGGATACTTCGGGCAAACACTGTGGCAAGCACCCATCCGAAGCATGGGCGTTGAAGCTTTGCCTTGTTTGTCCAAGCTCTCACGGTATGGGGACCGAACAACCGTATCCACACGTGTGTCCGTAAATTCTTTTTCGTGTTCTTGGACACGCTGGTTTTGACGACGACAGTATGTGTTCACGCAACAACAGGTCCTTGTAGCGGCGACAATGGCATATGTGTTGTCAATGTAGCGCAATCACCCGAACAGCCAGTATTGATGATTCTATTAAAACAAATTTCCAAGCGCGTGAGGAACCTACGAAAACGTCTATTAGTGCTTGCTCTATGGTCTCTTTACCTAACTTTGACCTATGATGCAGATGCAGCGCTGCATTTTAACGGCCTCATATCTTATCAAATCAGCTTCCGCTGACCACTTAGACCAGCACACATCCGATTGAAGGGGCAGTGGGACTCTACCTGGCAACTATTCCACGCCACAAGATGGCGGTATTTCCGTTTATATTAAACCTCAGAAACGATATCATCTACCAACACCGGACTGGTACCAGGTCGCCGATTTATTATGTCTGGTCGTTGTGACTAAACGCCGACTTGTTTCTATGTCACTTTTTGGCTTACTTCTGAGCTGCCTAGCTTCCGTTGTATCAGAAGCCTGGACGGTGAGCTTATCTTCTCCAAGCTGGGATGTCAACGGATGAGGTTGGAATGTGTGAGGACGAAAGGTAGATGCTTGTCTTGGAGTACTAACGTATCCCACTCGATCCACCGGCTTCAGTGTCGGCTGCGGACAAGAGCTGATCTTACACATTGGAAGGCTCCATAGTGTTCCATGGGTAACTTCATCACGAAAGCGTGGTTGCTCGGAGGTTGTCGTAGCTGTATTTTGAGACGTGCTCCAGTCGACCAGTTTCAGACGCACTAATATTGTTTGCCACATCTCTCGATCCTCTCCTGTGACGGAGATGTCATGTTTGATGATCTGCAGTAATTCCCGTTGCATGAACAGAAGTGTGTCGACGTCGAACCCCGTAACTGTGGCCCACTTCGTGAGTTTTGAGAGATGCTCGTCAGCATATGTGTAGGCAAGAAAGATAGCGGTTGCGAACACGCGATAGTGGCTTCCTTGACTGGTGGTCAAGTTCGGATCACTTCGTTTGAGCTTGAAGATCAGACGTAGTGCTACAATCACAATATGTCTCCGCAGAGCCATCCGGGCATATATAAGAGCGACCCAGTGGTAGAAGCACTTATCCGCACAAGCCTCGGCCCGCCACTCACTCAGCAGTCTGTCGAAAGCTACTTGATGGCATACGCGATCCATACTGAGCGTTGGTCCAAACCAGAGCACATGAACCGCATCCGCGACCAGGCCTACCGAATCTGATTTCAAGACGGGCGCACCAGCATCGTATCGTTGTGTTAGCAGACATGTTCGGCTGTCAGTTGTCTTTGAAGTAAAGTTTGGGACAGACATAAGGTATGGGTACAGAAAGATTTTCCCAGAATCAATTAGATAAGGTAGTATGAACCACAATATGATGTATAGTGTAGCAGAAGCATTCTGCTACTACACGTAATAACCATCTCTATATGGGCATCAATCCTATCTCCATAATATGATAGAGGCTGTTAATGGTAATGGTACGATATTAAATGCACCAGAGTAGCTTCAATGATTATAAACACATACAAACCTAATTTTGAGACATTATCACTCCTACCCACAGCTGAATAGTTTTTTTTGGTTTATTTCCACACAGGTTCCTTCTACTTTGTGCATTTCGTTCTCGGTCAATAAGCATTTGGTGACCAAGTAGATTTTGCATCTGCTTAATCACTTTACTCGAGTATTTCACTTTCGGTATATCTGACTGTAATGGCTTTGTCTCGTGGACGGGCTGTTCTTCCTGTTCGGAAGAATCACTTACACTAACTGTGGCAGCTATAGCACAGCGTGAACTATGTAGACTGCTTACTTGGATATAACCCTCTAACAATTAGCTCTATTTATATATGCCTATACCTCTTGAAAGGTTTGAGACGTCTGAACCTTTACGAACCAACGGCCAAATTTAAAAGGAAACTAAGGAATGTTTTGACGCGGACTTTCGTGAACTCAGCTTGTTCACAATTATTCTGCTGTATTGACACTTACCTGGGATGCCGTGGAAGTCTTCACCACCGTCCCTTCTGTGCTGTAGCTTACCAGAATATTACCCATAAGATAGCGCTCGGAAACAACACCGCGGATAATACGAAGTCCAGAGAGGTCTATAATGGGGTGTTCACTACAGCTTGGGCCGCTCAGGACCCGGCCAGAATTCTAGTGCTAGAGAGGTGATGTAGAGACTATTGCCGCAAGGGGTGGCTCTTTGACACATCTCCCTACTGATGCGCTGTTTACCTGTTTACACAATGGTTCAAGGTCGCCATCAACACCGCGCTGCCTATATTAGCACAGAATCTCATTATGCTCAAAATTTCAACCATGGTGGCTGTTCTAAAACCCTCGTCGTGGGAAATGAGAACCGATGATCATGCATACTGGCGTGGTCGTGACCAACCCAACATATGTTGCGTTGTCTGCGCCTGAAGCATCAATTACGCAAACAATGGACACACAGTACGCGTCGGGCAAGTCCAGGACAACAAACTTCGAGGTCGTCTCAATGGTAAAAGGCCAAAGATCTTGACGCTTGTGTCATTCATAACATGGGCCTTGCCAACTCCACAAATATTGCGTATGACACCGCTGAGTGTGCTTCTGAGTACTGCCAAGGTCACAACGTCCACCGAATCAGTAAGATACAAAGTACAGAACTAAGACATGAATGTAGTAAGATTCTCATTCTGTTAACTAAATTGTTGTCCTTTTTTGCGCTTCTCAAGATGTGGCAGCGTTCTTTACCCCGAGCAAATGTGGCGACGGCAGGAGTCATAGCAGATATCATATTGTACCACTGATCTACGGCTCCTGTTGATAACGGATCTGATCATCTCACACATACAACACACGCTATGATCTATCCCGTGCTTGATGCTGATCTGTCGTTGTCAACGACAACATTGACCACCACCGTACCTGGCACCCGTTTGGATGCATTGGCTCTTCCTTGGAAGAGCACGTGTTAAGGCTAGTAGTTCTTCCTAGTGACCGACATAGAGGAACGCGCATGCTGCCCATGCCAGCAAAGTAGCCGTCAGTAAGGGCCGTCATTGACCTACTTTTCGATTAGTCTAGATGCCTTACAGCCAAGCAGGTCTCAGAAATGTAGCCGCATTTACCGCTAGCAGTACACCAGTTCACCTTTGAACACCCTAAACCGTCATATGTAACTACTGCTCGAGTGTAAATGATCAGACTACTTTCGTTACATTGTAGACCAATAGATTCAGTATCCAATAAAGTTAGTAGTTAGACGAAGAGCCAAAATATACAGTAGCACTTCCTATCGATATCATGTATACTGAGATATTGAAGTATAATCGGTCGGATTAGTGGACGGGGAGACACGATGTCAGCATAGAATAATTCTCGGCAACGGTCCTGATGCGAAGCAACCAAAGAATGCCGGGTGATAATGAGGCACTTAGTGATAGACTTCAAGTTCGATAATGAACGCCCCGGAGCTCACAAGCAAGTTCTAGATGTCGGAGGCGTCAAACGTCAATGGTCTGATACATGATTCATGATATATCACTCTATGTTCGCTCCGTCATAGTGACAACGAAGGTTTCAGCTCCTGATCCTAGATAGACAGACGATTTCAGGCACTCGCCCTCAGGCACTCGCCCTCTTATCTCTGCAATCCCTACTTATCAGAAAAGGGGAAGGAGTTGTCTCTACATGGCTAGTAGAATCCCCTAGGCTTTGACCCTACACCGGCTACATATCATACCACCAATACAGCAATCGCTTTCATGAAGGAGATGTCTATGGTTATGGGCAACATGATCTACCACAAATTCCTCCAGTCCCATGCTCGACATGAACGCCACTGTGCGAGCCACGATGGTGGATCGGCAACCCTTGCTAATCCAACTCCACATTGACCACACATGATCGAGCGCAAGCGATGTTCTCCACCCCAATTATCTTTCTTCGGTTACCCTTTGTTGTCATGGTCGCCTGGCTCATTCAAGCCGCTGGCTGCGGGGTCGTCTTACCATTCCGTTGTGCGTCCTGTCAGAGGTAAGTCAGGTTATCTAACGACACAACCCACAACTGTGGAGTTTGTCTCTCATAGGAGAACTTACCTGCACGATATTTATTATCGACCCCCCACTCCGTATCGAAAATCTCATAATGTTACGGACGCCCCTACATGTTACGCCCATTTACCACATTATGTTCGAACATAGATTTAGGATCACAGATCGCTCCGAGAGTATTCATCAGGCCCTCCAAGGTCTGAGAGACTCCATTCGAAGATTAGTGATGGATTTTCCCGCACTTGTCGAACATTACGTCGTGTTTGACGAAGGACAAGACCACTGCATACTACACAACACGAAGGAGACCCCGAAGAAGTGGGACCGTGATAAACTGATTCTGCGACGTCAGGAAATACGTGAACGGTGTCAGGCATTGTATACCACTTATGGAGGACGACCACGGGTTGTTATTGCTATGCCCGACTGTCACTTTACACTGTCATTAGACGATCAGAACAAGCGTGATGCCGACTGGCAGGTCAAATCGAATACTGGACTGACCAGACTTGGCACTCTCCCGTCGCTCATCACTGGTCAGACGCTGGCATCAAGAAATTTACTCGATCCTCGAGCGTTCACGTGGTCGTCTCCTACGGAGTCAACCCCGTCTTTGGTGGGCGTATTACCCGCATCTCTCACACGGGATTTAGTCACTCCCCTTCGGAACCTCGAAGGCGGCTCTGTTGGTCATTGTCGTCCTCACGTCATACCATGTTCTAGCGATGATAGTGGTGCAACAGAACCTGTCGTCAATACAGTGGAGCAGTTCTCTATGCCTATAACCTGTAATCAATCATTGGGAATGGGTTCCCCCCCCCAACTTGATAAGATCCCCAAGGTACATCCAAGCGACTGTGATGACCTCGGTATGAGTAGGGATGAGATTGATTCAAAATACGAGCATCACGAGCAGCAACTACAAGACGAGCTAGTTTTGTTTTTGAATTACGCGGACTCAGATACATCCATATAGGAAGACCGTGGTGTGTGCCATGACGGACCAACCACCTTATTAGCCCGAGGATGTCGGTGTGGCCGTAGTACGCAGACCGTTTGATCAAATCAGGGTGTATTTCGGTCAATTTCGAACCAACCACTAACTGGGACTAATACACCAGTTTGATTGTTGGTCAAGAGCGGAAGAGTTGCTCAAGAGGCTGGAGCATAATAAATGTTGATTGAGGGACCGATCGATCACGATATACTGCGGTAGCTTTCGCGAGAGATCTTAGACCTTGTCGATATGTGACTATTACAGATCGACTCGTGCTGAAGAATTTAGTAGCTCTAAATACACAAATTTGATACTCTATTCGACAAGCCAGTGACGAGAACGAGGATGAAGCGAGTTATCCAACGAAAGGCAGCATTTGTGGCAGTGGAACTTATAGTCAATACAGTAGGTGCGAACCAACATTGCTTAGGATATCATTTTGGTGGGAAAGAATAGACGAATTGCAACTAGTTTAGATACGGAGGCTGACGGCATTGCATCGTACTCTCGGCGACGCAGATGTCGTGGTGGTTCTGAAAGTTCCGCAACAACAGTCAAACAACAGCTACACGTAGGCATGTGCAATACGCAACATTCTTAGAGGTTGAAGTAGTACTCTACAATGAAGGTGGTATCCATATACTTGCCTAGTTGACCAGTGTGATGAAAAATTAATGTAATTCGACTATCTGAAATTGCTAGCAATCCGCTGTCCTACAAAAATTCATGCGTCAAAGTCAATGCAGGATCGGCCACGTCGTCCGACTTCGATTTAGTATCATCGTGCAAGTCGTGATGCCGAAGTTTAAGCTGGAGACCCCTGAATATGGAGATGGTCGTTCGCTCCAGTGCTAATCCTAATCAAAGATATCTCGATTGCTATAGGGATTCGATTAACACAAAGCTTCCGATCACTGCTCAACTTTGTTATACGATGACCAGGCTATATAAGCTACATGTGAAATCTTTCTAAAATCCCTATGGATTTGTGCGCCATTCTTGCTAAATCGAGTCGACGGCAGCAATTATAATGTTCATGTACGTCGGTCTCAACTCTTCGCACTGAGAGCACCATTGAAACACACCGAATTTTAGTAGAAAGACCGCATACGGTAGAAGTGGGACCAAGGTGACTGATGAATAGTGGAAGCTCGCTAACGTTCAGGCAAACAAATGTGGCGCAGATATGCTACGCATTGGTGTAGTACCTTGTTGACGTGACAAAAGGATACTATAGGTGTATTTCGAAGCATAAACTTAATTTCCGCGTGTCATATAGTGCTTATATGCTGTCAGAGTGCTTCAGGATGACATTGACTCCACGTCGACAGCATGTCGAAAAGCATGCTGACCTCTTCTCGATGGGGTATATATAGGTATATGAGCGTACAACAAGACCATTGAAATCCCATCCTTACTAGATCGATAGCATCATCAAGAATGCGTATACAACCAGTCATTAACGACGATGAACCAATTCCAGTGCTTCACTTGGACGAGAAGGAAGAGACACCACTACAGAGCTCGACATCAACCAAAGATGCTGATCAGAATTCTCTGATTGGCAGATCTCCAAATGCCCAAATTATCGAACCTTATAAAGCCTCCTTAACAGTGCCACCGACTCATGGTCGCGTATCTGCCCAAGCTGCCAACGAAAAATTGTCGGACAGCGTCGTCAAAACAATTGAGGCGAACCTCACAATCACACTATACGACTGACATCCTTAGTCGTCGCCAGTGCCAAGAACGCAAAGTGGATCACTCGTCTCCACCTTGTTCTAGACCAATCACGCCGGTAGAACTGAACCCAATGTTCCTGACGACGCTACTGTGCTGGAAGTTCTCTAGCCAAGCGAACAATTAACACTGTGTCGTTCAAATGGATGTGTCACCGGCTCGGGTGTTATGCCCACCACATCTGCCACATCGATTCAAATAGATCTTGTGCTGGCAATTGACGAGCGACGACAGCCTGTCTCGTATACGTGCTCATGTAATTGTAGCGATAATAAGATGATACTTATCAGCTTAACTAACTAATTCTACTTGGGAGTACTCATTACCGTTCTAGTACAGTCATTTAAATAGCTTAGATAGCTGTTTCAGTGAGCATGATCACACTTTGTATAATGAAGTGCCGGTAAGCCAGAGGAACGTCAGCCGCTGCAGTTGTAATTTGTAGCATGACACGGCGCAAGTACGCGAAACCTCTATGGATGTGGCCGTGCAACGCACTCCTCTGGCCTCCGCTGAAAGCGGGGTCCAGTCGAGCCAATCAGTGCGTACAATGCTTAGCACTCCTTCCCTAGGAGCCAACGGAGAGCGTACGTTCACGTAAGTGACGTAGGCTCGACTATTAGTTGGAGAGTGCGCTGCGCGGCTATTAGGACTTGCAGTAAGGCCGCAAGGCGGCAGGGGCGTCTAACACCTTTCAATTCAGGCATCTACCCTCTGCTGAGGCCCTGTGTGGCAGCGTTCATTAATGCAACGCATTAATGAACTTCAACTCTCCAAAATGCAGATCCACACGGTCTCTACGGACCTTTGCTGCTTTCAGAATAGAGTAATTAGTGCTTCCAGTTGTTGGAGATCGCGATCTCTGCGTTTTTTGCCTTCCTCGTGTATTTGCAGTGTGTTTGCGGTCAAAATAGACAATTCTGAAGAGGATTTAATGATGCTGTTTCTCACACTGTTGGGCAGCCGTCGCCAGCGATGGCGAGCTCGCCCACGCCTTCTCGGCAATGCCGAGAGAGGTTCGATCCTCGAAAACCAGCTATTGGATGTCCCTTAGGTGCTGTGGGATATAACTGACCTGGTACCGCATGTATTCAAAGCCCTAGTCACCTGTGTCAAGACCAATAGCCCTGTGGAAGACGGCCGATCTGTAAATATAGAGGAAAAGGGCGCAATTTTCTTCTGTATATATCGGACTGCAGCAGGCTACAGCAATACCGCAGCCTATCTTAGACGGTCTAAACAGACAATTAGTACTGCTTTCCATGAGGTATTACCTGCTCCAGTAGTGCTTCACCATTAGGTTATAACACCACCTCCTCGTTTGACGCCTGCAATATTAAAAGAAGACAAGTATAGACCCTTCAAAGACCCTATTAGCGCGGTAGATAGAACTCACATCGAGATTACTGTCCCTGCAAACCAACAGGCGCCTTGGAGGAATAGAAAACAATTCCTCAACCAAAATGTGTTTACTGCCTATACTTTTAACCTCCGGTTCACCTATATCTATATAGGATGGGAAGGATCAGCGCATGATATAAGAGTGATGATGGATACTATTACAACAGGCTACTGGCGACCTGAGGAGAGGAGGTATTATCTTACCGATGCTGGCTAATCGAACTATCGCGCCTTATCAGTACTATCAACAAGACAAGATACCACTTACGGGAGTGGGAGAGTGTTAATATACGACCAAGGGTAATGGAGAACTGTTTAACCTGAGGTATACGACGCTGCGTAACTCGGTAGAGAGGGTATTCGGTGTCTTGAAGCGGAAGTTCCAGATCTTGGATCATAGTCTAGAGTATAGTATTAGTACTTGAGTCCTTATTGTCTATACGTTGACTGCAGTCTATAACTTTACCTAGGATCGCAAAGGCCTGGGTGTCGATAACAAACTCAGAGATTTGCTAGTAAACTCGCTGGAGGACTCGGAGGAGGCGGTTTCTGAGATAGCTAGCTATTCACAGCCTGCACAGGACTCATCTAGTATCGAATCCAAGGCTGCTAAAGAGAGGATGGGCATAAAGCGAGATGATGTAGCAGAAGCAATATAGAAAGACTACTAGATAGAGTTGCAGAGGCGTGGTATGATCTAAGATCAAAGATCTCAAAGGGGGGTCTCGAGGCGCAGTTATAGAAATATTAATTTTTTAGATCACGTGTTGCTGTCAATACTGGGCGCCCGCGAGTTCAAGAAACGGGTAGAGGCTTTAGCAATAAGTTGATTATCATTAAGCACTGTTTTCTGTGTAAAATCCATAGTTATTGAAACCAAACTATCTCCGAGACCTCTTGAGATTTCAACCACTTTATATGACATGACCCACACTTTCGACGTTGCACACAGTCTTATTCACTATAGCAGGCCAGACTATAAGGTCAAGGTCAAGGTCAACCGCAACTACAACTGCAACTACAACCTCATATAACCCCTCTCGCTCATACCACTGCTTCCACGCTTCGTCTTTCAACGATAGCACTGCTTCCACAGCAGTGTCCCTCTCTAATACCAGCCACACAGCCTGCCCGAGCGTCTCGGCCGACTAGGATCGCATTCCAGCATCATCTTGAAGTTTCTTCATTGCTAATTGTCGGTGAGTCTAAACAGCCGCCTTTAGTGCTTTTATCCAACTAATAGCCTGTGTTATAAACTCATCATTTAGATTAGCCTTCCGCTTCCTCTCACGACAAGGTCTTACCTCGTCGACCATCGCTTAAATCTCTTCCCCCGGTCAGATCAATTGGTGTATCGATACTTAGCGTAGCAGCAGGTTGACGATGCCTCTCAACCTTGGTCTAGTAGGATGGCCTGTCTCCCATATACTGCGCATATTGACCAGTAGCAACTGTCTCCGAGAAGATGATGTCGCAGCCTCTCCACCACGGGAATGGTTTACCTCGAAATTGTGCTACACTCTTGTGGCTAGCGATCAAATTGTCCCATTGCTCGTCCTCGGCTTCAATACATTGAGATAGAGGATTATACCCAAAGCCAGTCTTGATGTTCAACAGGCAATTCCACTGCACCCACATACCTCGCAAGGTGTCTTTACGACGTTGAACCTGTCGATCAGAGACCGCAGGCAGGGCTTACTTATCAAATGCATTTATAACCATCACTATTGCAGCATTTTTGAAGCCATTATCAGGTCGATGGCCTTCTTAAATCGCCTCCTCTAACGCCTCGACCAAAACCTCCGTCCAAAATGGATCACGCCAATTATACCGACCAATAGGGGGTCTGGTAGCCTGTACGTCTTCCGATATGACCGGCGATGAGGCCTACGATGAGGACTCGGTGGATTGCGACATTATGACCTGTGGAGTCACAAAATAGCAGTTACAGAAGTCTACAAGATTTACAGACAGCCCAAAAAGCACTGATCAAATTGCATGTACGAAAATGCACATTGTGGACTTGCTACACCCAATGAACAGTGTGCGATCCCCTAGACTCACATTACTCTTGATGCACTGCATTTCAGCCTGCATTAATGCAGGTCTATCGAACCAGACGCCAAATTGCATTAATGGATTGCATTAATGCACGAAAAATTGGCCCGTCAAACAGGGCCTAAGGTTGGCCTTGCATCCACAGTTTACTACTCTATCATGCACCATATAGCAGTTCGAGCAGTCACATAGCAACCCAGAATGACTGACGCCAACACAAAACTCTTAGCATGCCATTTGCTCCCCGCAGATGATACATCAATGAATGTCTAATTGCATGATCATCACACCGAGTGATTACTATCATTGTCAAAACCGGCGTAGCTAAAAACAAAGATGGACACTTCTAAGAGACACCACTATGGGATACTAAGCTGAAACACAATGTGCCAGAGCTTGTCCTAAAACGGAATGTGTCATGGATCTAATACAGCCAATAAAAGACTCGTACAGCAGAAACGTACAATTGTTTTGTTTCTGGGTCATTAGAAATCGTGTCTGATAAGTCTGAATTGCCTTCGTAAAATGAAATGCATATGAAACTCCTTATGTGAAGACACATCCTGATGGATCTACAAATCAGCAGCTTCTTGGTCATCACCCAACTCGATCATTGTGACGCAGACGATACTGGACAAGAGTATAGGATAACAAACAGTGTTACAAGGGTTTTGAAGAGCCGTCGACCAGCCATAAACGCGAGTTACAAGTACCTCAAGCTTGGGTAATCCAGAACCGTGGGCTAGTGTATTTTTATTGTCAAGCCCGGCATACTCAGAACAAGCACAAACATTGTTAGAAACCGAAGGCGTGCTTACTAACCTGAAGCATAGCGTTTCAAGCTGGTTCATGATCTGCACCACTCCCATTCCGCCATCGGAGCTGTCGGACACGTGAGCTGACCACAGAGATCTTGCAAATAGCTCCATCACTCGCTCCTCATAGACATGTCCTTGGACAATCAGTTTGGTCTACTGTAGCTCTAAGCGTCTTGAGGATAACAGCTTCGTCCTACGGCTCCGGTGGTCAATGTCCACATGTAATTGATCGTTAGAGTCATCCGCTGGTTCGACAGGACGGCCAAAACGAAATCTTGTTCTCGTCTCCGGCAAAGCCTCATGCTCCGCCACCTTTTGCCAGTAGATAGCGTGTCCAGACGTCGTTACAGGAGATGACTGCATCCCAAGGAATGCGCAAGGAGTGCGTGGTCAAAACTATCAAACCCGTTGCGCATAGTGACCAGGGCTGGGATTCCTGAAACAAGCTCAATCGACCATGTTCATGGTATTCCGACGTTGTTCGGTTCTGACTGTGCTCGTCAAAAGTCGATGCTGTGTGTGACTACTTCGCAGTCTGGATGATATCGGCCCATCTGACCGACCTATCTGCTTCGTCACCTTAGCCGTGGCTCCAGTACGGCGCCCCGTTCTCTTCCTTGGTACCTCCGTCCTCTTTTCCTGGATTAGGGTCCAGTATCTTTTATCAAGATATTCAGCTTGAATTTTCCAATACGCAACCGAGGGGATGGTCATTCGATGGTTTTGCGAAGGGTCTAGGCTGCTAATGCGTCGCTCGTTCTGAATTGCAAGATCTTTCCAGTGCTCTAGAGGACTATGCAGGAGTCGTTGTGATTGAACATCAGGAGTAGAATCGCGTGTATCAACACTCCAACTGCGTTGGGTTTTCTGATCGAGGCAATGATTCAGAGCTATAAGATTGAGCGTTTGATGATCATGAGCGGGTGATACTGAGAGGGGATTCCGTTGTTGAAGTCTCATCCTAAGAGCTGAACATCCGGAAACTTGAGTCGTTGAGCGAAAGTTCGCAGTTGGGGAAATTCCAGAATTTACGATACCACGTGATCATGGCGGGTGACGCGCTCAATAATCCTTGCCAGTCTCATCTAAACGTGTTGGGCGCGTATGTATTGGCTAAGAGAGCCCAAAGCGATAGTCCTCCTGCCGCATTATTTTTAGG
>Ga0181469_100074_pt2 | contig 15320 bp, 15 predicted proteins | sample InSIn2SAF170_2_FD_119081 | JGI IMG/M metagenome (GOLD analysis project Ga0181469, IMG submission 119081) | Clean room microbial communities from NASA Spacecraft Assembly Facility at Jet Propulsion Laboratory, Pasadena, California, USA -... ... | reverse complement strand
AATCGATACGTGGATGCTGCACTTAGATGAACAGGTGGACTAAACAATGAAGGAAAGTAAGCAACGAAGGAAAGCAACGAATGAAGCAGGGAACGCAAGCACGTATAGTAGAACGACAGGAATTAACCTGTCGTTCCCATTCTTGTATCAAAATTCCGCTCCGGCCAGGGAGTGGTATAGGAAGGAACAACCTGGGTACGTGTATCTACGGGAGAACAGCAAGGATCTGCGAACTTCAAGAAGGATTTACGTACAGGGACGAATAACACGCACGTATTGCAACAAAATGGACTGCGTGGCTGCTGTTCTTTGGATCAAGTGGTCACTCTGGTCAGGAAATGATGGAAGAAGGAACAATCTACGTACTCCTACAGTGCACAAAACGGAAACAACGAAGCTTCCGAAGACTGATGATGGGACAGCTACGTACTCATCCAGAGTCAATGACAATCGAATCATGTGCGTCAAAGTTCTCAAAGATGCATGATGACCTGAGGTAACTATTGTATCCTAGCTTGTTAATGATTGTAATATTGCGTTCTGTTTGCGGCTTCGAGGTGGATGCGTGCTGGTTGGATGTGACTTGACCTCAACAAAACGAGAATGGTTGTGGATCTGGATCAGTGTTGAGAACGCGGTGCGGAATGGGAGAAAAAGAGAGCATTCAGAACGTAGGTTTGGGTGAGCAAGGATGATCTGAGGTCCTGCATCACATTCTGTCAACTATTGTGATGTTGTGTTTCCATTGCGGCTTTGACGATGATACTGACAGGTAGACATGAAGACTTCGACATCGTGAGAGTGGCTGGTGATAGGCATAGATCAGAGTTAAGCACAGGAGACTATGGAGTGGAGAAGGCAAAGAGTGCGGTCGGAACGATGGTGTGAGCTGTACTGAGTAGTCTCTGACGTGACAGCTTAAAGCTCGCTGTCCTGATTGATGTCGGTTATGTCTTAGTCCAATTGAAAAAGTGCTCTTCTGTGTTGACTTTCCGATCAGTTGTTGGAGGAAGCTGGATCGAAGATATCGTATGGGTATGAGCTAGAAGCGCGTGAGGTGTCTTCAAGGGTGTTGTAGTACGTAGCTCACGACCGTGACTCAACCAAGGGCCGACTGCGCAACAGGAGTACAGAACCAAACGATCTGACTTCAAGTACACGTGGGTATATGTATATACGTATCTTGGTGCTGAGCAGGGAAGGAACGGGGATCTCCGGGATGGGAACACAATCTCGGGGATTGGGAGTAGGAAGGTGCGCACCAGGAAAGTACGGAGGGTACTCGTTACGTGAAATACGTACGAACACGATGTTGAGATGATAGAGATTAGATTTGGGAATCGCAGTAAGCTGTGGTGGAAACACCAAAAGGGTAAGGATGCAGGGCGACTCGAATAGCAGTATCCTGACAGCTTCATAGACTCTTACCACTAAGAACTCTGTCAAGGGAAAGTTCAACGGTGTGATTCGCGTGCAGAACAGCAGGGAATTTGAAATCGTAATGGTATAAGACGACAGTCTTTGCTCATGTAGAAGTGTCAAAAGGGCGGCCTCGTCCTCTGCGCTCGGTTTGTAGCTCTCGAATCTGGGCTTGGAGGGGAATCGGTTGGTCGATACAAGTGATAGGCTTGTGTGGCAGTAAATTTGAAAGTTTGGTAACTTTGGTTGATTGAAAGTCTGACACGAGCCATAAGATCACAGTTCTGCGCAGGTTAGCCAAACGGCAACTACAAATTGCTGTAGATCATGTGGTTTTGCCAATCAGAAAGACGAGCTCGCGCAACCAGAAGACGACTTTTCGGGTGCATTAGCTGCGTTCTGCACCTTGAAACTGCTGGCAAAGGTATTCGTTATCGCGTGTATAGATTTGGGTTCCAAGCTGCGATGGATAAGTGCATTTGAGAGCGTACTTGTGCACGATGTTCCATAAGATTGTGTAAAATTCACTGCCGTGCCTGCGGTCCGTGAACGAACACCTTCTGATGAGTCATAATTCAACATGCAACTGTTATCAGGATCGGTCACGGATCACTCGAAGCACTGTTGACTCACGTAAGCGTGACCCTCCGTCGAATGTACCAGTGACATGTAGAGACAGAATCGGAGTGTTTGGCCTAAAAGCATGTAGAACTTCGAATTGACCAAGGTCTAATCCGCAAAGGTTATGGCTTGCTGAAGGGCTTTCCAACTCCTATTGTTGTCTTCCAAATTCGTCATATGGTTTCAGCGGAGTTTTGAGGATTTGGTTATCCTTACCTGAGACCATTGCCGTGTCTTGCAGCTTACTGTATATCTCGATACTACATGTGTGCCTGGAGTTGTGAATGAAGCTGATTTCCTGTAGAGCGTTAGCATATAGCCGTGCAGAGGTCTTTGACTGTCTTACTGAAAGCTTATGTGGCTCAAAATCGGACATTAAAGACCATCGTGGTACAAATGCAGGAGAGGTTGCCATCGTGTCCAAGCATGTATAGCCCATGCTGTCTAAACCCATGGCGGATGAGGACCAGGCAGACGTGGGGTGTAGCTGGATCTTGAAGAAACTCGTTAGGTGCTGCATGAAGGTGTTCTCTGTATCATGGTTCCAACCCTACCAGGATTATTTGACCACGAGCATCGGACGAGACAATCTGAACACGAGTGGTTGACTGTAATGTAGCGACTTTCTTTGTTGGCAAGGCTCAACAACGATGTTTGCTGAGTTGACCTTGATGTCTTTCGAGATGATGGGCGGATGCGCAGAGCTGAATACTCAGTGCTCGAGCTTGACAGCTCCGGCGGTAGTCAAAGTCATCTGCAGTATGCCTTCACGGTGTGGTTGGGGCTAATCATGGTACAGTCAGCAATCAGTTGTTCGTATTTGTCATCAACAAGGCGAAGAACAGAGGGTCGAGCCGAAAAGAAGGCCGCAGAACCTCTTTCAGATGCAACGGGAAGGGAGGTACCAGGAGAGTGCAACGTGAATTTGTGATCCTCGTAGTGCTATATTATTTGAGCTGTATAACGGAACCATGACCTTCATGCTGAGTTACAGAAGTGAGTACTGGTAACGATAATGCAGCAGCCTCGTCATGACTTCCCCTTCATGAACGAGGCTGAACGAAAGTACCGCCATCTCCAGATCCCCTCTTCCATCCACTAAATGACAACATGTCACTAATTATGACTAGCAAGTAAGCACCATCGTCGCCGCAGGCTCACTCCGCGGTAGTGTAGCCTGCCTGCAAGTCTTGATCTACTCTCCGAAAAAGAGCGACCGCAATCATGCTCGCTTCAATAAACACGCTACAATACATGAACAGCCCGCCCACAACCCGCCCGCGCTCCGGCACGGTTCCATCTACAAAATCGGAAACGAACCACGATGCGCCCGTTCCGGTACAAGGTTCTTCAGGGATACGAATACGGCCACCACATCTCAGGGCGCGGTCGTTTGTGGATCCGAAGACAAGGGATGGGATGAATATTCCTGCCGGATCAGGCAGGGAGAGGGAAAGGGAGGATGAATCGAGCCCTAGTTCGCTATTACCACGGATTCGTTTACCAGGGCACGGGCATCGAAGTCGGCATCAGGGGCAAGGGCAAGTGGATGAGAAGGAGAAAGAAGGGCCGAATGTGGGAGCGGGAGGAAGAGGAGGCCATAGGTACACTAGGAGTGATGTGCTTGGTCTTGGTCGTGGACACGGGCATGGCCATTTGGGTTTGGGATCTGGCGCGAAGAGGGAAAATGCTGATAGCGGTGTGAACAATGGGACAGATGGAGGTGATGGGCTGTTGCATCCTGGTGTTGCGGGTGTCAAGAATAACATGCTTACACGGATATCGACGAACTTGTCGAGTCGGAGTCCGTATACGCATCCGCATGCGACGCAGAGGGCAAAGCATCAGTATAACATTAGTGATGGCTACAGGGGTGGGTATGCTGCTTTGGCTGGAGGGAGTGGTGCAAGACCGGACTTACGACGCCGAGCGACGAGTGATCCTAAAATCCCAGTACAGCGACTTCGAAACGGGCACGATTATGGGAGAGGTGGAGTAAACGCTGATTTCGCTGGTTATGGTCGAGGTGGAGGAGCTTTGAATGCGCATGGACAATTTCCCGTCCAGCCAGCGCAGGCAGTTACTGAGCAGGAGACAAAGCCAATGACGGAGATTGAACTGTTGCTCTACAAAGCTGAAAGAGCGAGAAAAGAAGCCGATGCGAATGTCACAGAGGCGAGTGTGCAGAAGTTAACTACACAGCTTGCGGAATCGAATGTTGAGTTACAAGAGCGTTTGGCAGGTAGCAACCGGACTGCATCGGATCTAATGAGACGATTGGATGATGCGCATCATTCGCTGTCGAGTACAGCTTCGTCGCTGGTTGATACGATATCTTCCTTCCAGAATCTGGTCACGCAATCGCAGAGTTTGATTGAAAATTTCGAGCACCGAGAGAAGGAGCTGGACAGGTCGACACGGCACACGCTGCAGAAGAGGCGGAGAGAACTATTCGACGACAAAGGAGAGCAGGTACAGACATTGGAGGAACGCAGTCGCAAAGCAAATGAGAAGGCCGAGGAATTGAGTCGACGACTCGAGAACTGCAGGACTATTGTGAGGAACTACCAGGACAGAGAGCAGACGAAGCGGAGGGCGTGGAAAGGTGTGCTTGTGGGCTGTTTTTGGGGCGCTTCCATGATTGTGCTGGGTTTATTGATGGGCTTGGGATTATGGTGGTACAGGAGTTATGGGGATATCGTGCGGCACGATGTGCAAGAGGTGATAGCCATGGCGTTGGATGGTGGGGGGCCAGGGATCGAGGTCAGGGCAGGGGAACTGGCAGATATGAACGAGACAGAGAGGAGAAGGGTGCTGGAGAATGTACCTGAGGATGTACGAGGTGTGCTGCAAGATATCGCGGACCGACATGGATCAGGCGACTATCCTGGGAATGATATGAAGGGGAGCATGACACAGCAGCAGTATATCCCACCGTCCTCTGAAGCCAAAGTGGAAGATGATAAGAAGTTGAAGAAGCTCTTTGAAAAGCTAGAGCTCTAGTATTACGATTGGTGGATGATGTTGGAATTTTCGGCAGGCTAGCAGACAGTTGCAGCAGGGAGAGCATTGTTTTCACGATACCCATGTACAAATACACCATCATCCTTGTTCGTCGTCGAAGACCATGAATGCATTCTTGAGAGACTGGTCTTCAATATTCGGATAAGATCTAAACCTAGTCTAATAATGTAAGATTCTATCAATCTAAAATACCCTCTACAACAAAACATACAAGGCAATCACCTGAGATTCCTCTACGCCATCCCAACATTCTCCTTAATCGAATCCTGCAAACTCTTCCACCCCGGCCGTCCCATCTCCTTCAACAACCCCTCTGCCTTATCCCTCGGCTCAATCTCATTAGGATCAAGTCCCCCCGAGAAATTCTCCGGAATCTTGCGCTTCGGGTCCAGGGAGCGCAGAATGGCTAGGACATCATCCCAGTTGAAGCGGACTGCGAAGCCGAAGATTCGTTGGTCTTGGACGTTGGGAAGTACGGCTGCGGCGACGTGCAGGAGGGCTGTGTCTTCGACGTCGACGAACCATTCTGTGGATTTGTGAGTGTTAGAGGAAGGTGCCATGATAGGGAGGAGGTGGGTGTTTAGGGACTTACGTTCTGGGATCAGAGAGTGGTCGGGTGTTACGACTCCGTTCCAGAGGGAGACGACCATGCCGCTGCTGCTGCGGTATCCTTGGCCTATGGGATCGATGCTGCGGCCTAAGACGAAGTTGGGAAGGACTTAGGAATGATCAGCATCATCAAGTCTTATTACCTGTTGCAAGGGTGTACTGTAACGCACCTGCATTGACGACCAGATCAGGTCGCTTGCTCCGGTTCTCTTGGTGGAATTTCCAGACAGCTTGCTCCGCTTGTGTCTTGCTCGCTTCGTAGTTGATCATAGGCCGTAATTGCTCGTAGGGTGGGCCGGACCAGGCTTGCTTGATGGCTTTCTCGTTCCATGTGTCTTCCCGAACTGTGATGCCTTTGTCGAGAACTCCGACTGCTGCTGACGATGAGGACGTGAGAACGAATCGCTTTACGCTTGGTTCGGCGTACGCGGCCTTGAGGGCGTTGAGGGCGCCGGCGACGGTGATGGGGATCACTTGGTCTGCTTCGTTGACGAAGGACATGGAGGCTGCTGAGTGGGCGAATATGTCAACTCCTAGGGTGAGAGTTGCCGTGTTAGCATTATGGCTGGACTGTTTGACCTGTTTCACCTTGTCGACTTAGGAGCCTTGGGGATTGTGAGGGCGTAGCGTAGGCTTACCTTTGACTACCTCATCGAAAGCACCTTCAGGCTCCATATCCGGTACGGCCACTAGCTCAAACCGACCGTTGCCATAGAGCTTGCTGAAAAGCTTGACTGCCCAAGCATCCTTGGCTGGGTCCCGGACAGTGGCCCGTACTTTGTAACCATGTCGGAGAAATTGATCGGCTATGTGGGAGCCTAAGAAGCCATTCGCTCCTATGACGAGTACCGTCGACCCTTTGGGGACTGCAGGATTGGTGATGGTGTTCATCGTTGAGAAATGATGGTTGTTATGTAGTCCGTGGACGTTGTTGCCTGGATGCCTCTCGAGTACCAAATCTTTGTCTGCTCTTGTTTTCAAGTTTTGGTATTATGCCTGATTTATACACCAGGTTCTGTCGAAAAAACAAGGTGGAGGATCGGTCGGAAGACGGTTCGCTCTGAGGGCGCCTGGACGGACATACAACACTTCCTTCAATGCCACCAGAACAGACATAACAAAATAGATCGGTATAAATAAATGTAGAGGAAACAATCAAAAAAATTCACGCCCAAAAAGTAAACAGCAAGCTTTAAGGCATCTCATGAGAGGTACAATGGTACGTACGGATCATCCACCTCATTCTCACACCGCTTCACCTTACTCCCTATGATATGTAATAGAATGGACTCTGCACAAACCGCGACATCTCGGACACGAAACAACCTGTGCTGCGAAAGATCAACGTGAGCTCAACGATAAGAGTCAACTGCCTGAGGTAGTACTGTACCATTAGCGCAAAGGTTGTATCGACTTCTTCGCAGACTTTCTTCCTCTGTCTTCTCGATCCGTGTAAGACCACCTATCATTACAAAATTCACGATGCGACACCTACAGGCTCTCCAATCGACCAATAAATCTCGGCAAAACACGATCTTTGACCTTGAAACTGACGAGTCCTGCCCAATGATATCCCCGACTACTATTCAAGCCGATGCGCCTTGGCGGATTTGGCCAGTGGCTGAGCCAGCTCACAGCCTCTACGGAGTACTTCATCTTCAACACCGCTCATCACCACCGACGAACACGCATTTCTTTCTGGTAGAGACATATTACCATAATGGCCGTTCGATGAACGGTTTTCAAGCTACCTTTATCTGTGTTCGCAGGCTTCAGCAGCGCTCGTACGACAATTAGGCTGAGAACATGGACAACGCTAGCCTGATTTCACGAGACTCAATTTCCAGCACAACTCCGAGCAGAAGGCATCGATTCAATGCATCACTGACGGATCTTACCAAGTTCCTCAATCGTCAGGATTCCAAAGCGAGCTTACAAAGTCGCGCAACCACAAGTTCAGGATCGTCACGATGGTTGGCTCCATGGTTCCCTGACTTTGACACTAGTGTCAGCGACAGCCAGAATGGTACCACGACCACTGTTGATTATCCAGACCGGGATCCTACGCGATTGCAGCTAGTTGCACTGACATCAATGGGGACTGCGACGAGTCACAAGGGCGTGCCATGTCTCCCGCCAGGATTCCCGAAAACGGACACTCGTCAACATATAAGGGATTCGAACCTGAGTGGAACGTCGCTCCCACTGACCCTACAGGAGAAGGCTCTTATGAGCATTGCGAGAAATGTGGAGCTTTATGCTAAAGAGTTAGAGAGGGACTTCGCAGCAGGAATCGAATATGTTCAAATACTACACAAGCGCATGTTTCAAATTCATCGGAGTGAACGGAATGGAGACCTAGAAGAGATGAAGAAGCAGATCAGGAAAATTCTAGCGTTGGCAACACCTGTATCCATTTATTTCGCCACATATTTATTCTACAAAGTAGCAGACCCCCGCTACAAAAGGTCATGTTCTCCAATCCTCGTCCAACTGTGTCAGCCAGAAATTCAGAAGTCTTACGGAGGTGGCCTACTCTGCTCAACCGCAATAGCTTTCACAGAACAGCCTGACAGATCGTCCGAGTTGGCACGGACGTTCCAACAATGCCTCGTCGACAGCTTGGTGAAGCTCTTACCTCATACGTGCTTTGCAGTTATATATGCCAGAATCCGGTATTGTAAACTTTTGGTCAACATCGGGGATGAGTCAGGCGCTCACCTAGCTTGGGAACGGATTTCGTTTGACAATTTGAGCTTCATACAGGACGGAGCAGCTCGCATATGGTTGCTTGGAGAACTCGGTTTCACAGCATGGTATCTTACTGAATTTAGGAAGGCAAAGGAGTACTGTATTTTGGCGATCGACGACGCTGACTTCGAAAGCGGGCAGCCAACTACCAAAGCCAGGCGGTGGAGATACTTAGCTGACTGCAATTACCGCCTTGGTCTTCATGAGACTGCTTTGGCGCAGGCCACAGTGGCTCGAACTATTTTGGACGGCGTGAACGAAGTTGGTGAAGAAGTAAAGGAGGAAAAGGAGGAAGTGCAAGACTTTATAGCAGAGATCAAAGAAGCCATATTGAAGAAGTCAGCAGTGGCTACTGCTCCAACCCTACCACATCCGACGGAAACAACATGAACACATAATGCATCCATACAATATTCAGTCCCAAATACTGATTCCCAGCGTTCAGAGTCATATTCACCCTTCTTCGAAGATCATTAAGCCTTGGAGGGCAGTTCAATGTGTCGTCTACTGACAATCTTGCCACTAGTCAGACAAGCCCTGAATGTTTTTTGAGCATCAGATTGACTATGTTGAATGTCAGCCGGAACAAGCACAGTACTTAGCGGAACTCGATTTCAAACAGGCCACTCTACATGCATAATCAAGCTCACGACCCGAAATCATCAAACAGGTACCCATCAATACGTGGAGGACTAAACTACTCCTTTTCCACCCTCTCGATATCTCCCCAAAGTTTTCCCAGCAGTTGATTCCTCCTACTTCCTTACCATCTCACGCATCCACAACCACCACACCTCCATCAAACACCTACCACTGCTCCCGATGGTCTTCCAAGACTCCCATCAAGCCCGACCACGCCCAAAACAACCCACCTGCCACCAGTCCTGTCCCCTCTCCCTTCCACCCTCAAGCCCAGCCTGAGAGCGGTGCACAACGCTTTCGCAACCACCCACCTACCCAAATGTCGATCGTGGCATCTAGCTACCCACCTCATCATACTGCAGATCGCTACCACTGAAGCACACACAGTACACACGTACACACGTATATCGGCGATGAATAAGTATGATGTAGAATGGTACAGTACAGTATCTACCTACGTATGGACGTCCGCTAAGCACCAAGCTCTAAGTAAATCGAGGGAAGAAGGCAGCTACGTGCGTCGCTGCTGTGAAGATACGTATTCAATATGAGGCAGGACATTTGGGAATGGAGTTAGCGTACGTATGTATATACGGCAATGTGGTCTGCGAGTGGGTGTTACTAGAATCAATTGCTTGCGTGTCTCCATAGCTCCGACCATTTTACTATCTAAACTGTACATACCACATAAATAACGTAAGCTACTACGCCACAAAAGAGAAGTCACCTTCACTATTCAACAGATCTTGAAGCCACAAGGTATCCTCAATCCCAGGAACGATGTCATGCGACAACGGCATTGTTGCCACCACATCTTCCAATTGAACCTGCTGAACTCGAGAATAATTCATGGGTGGCTGCGGCAACGGCTTCATCATAATCTCCCGCGAAAATTCAACTAGCTGACCCTTCACCATCCGGGCGATCGGCCAGCTCCGACCTATGGTATTCAATGCACCTAGCGAGACCTCGAGATACTCCTTCAGACATCTCATGCGTTCCTCATCCTGAACTAGACAATATGCGGCTAGGTGGGTTGTAGCGGCGAACGCGAGCACGCAAGCTGAGCAGGGTGACATGGATTTCATTGATTCGGAATTTCGGTCAATGAGGAGTCTGATGATGGCGTCGGCGGAGTTTACTGCTGCGATTGTGCAGGCTGTTTCGTCACGGGAGAGCATGTTTGATGGTCTCTGAGTCACGCAGATGGTGCCGAAACTTCGGTTGCGTGCGAGCTTGGAATGAGGTATGTTTAGTAGGATGGAGGCGACGTTGATGATGGTGAGGGCGCAGAACATTAGTTCGTCGGTTTCGCCGTTGGGTAAGATGCCGTTTTGGCGATCGACTGGAAGAGAGAGTGTGTAGCTTTTTATCGAGGCTCGGCAGCTGTGGAAGGCTGGAGAGGGTTGAGCTTGGTATGAGTCTTGAGCGGTGAAGTCGAGGATGTTGTTGAGGATACGCACCGCTTCTACACGGTAGGCGAAGCCAGAATAGTCGAAGTTGTCATCCACGAAGTGACGGTCTTGCATTTGACTGAACGTTCGTGATGCTGTGACCTGGCATGAATTGAAAGCGGTATCGTGACAAGGTACCAGCCTGCTATAAGGAGGATCGAGTTTGGGAATTGTTGGTGTGAGTACTCGAATAATGCCACATATTGAGTAGAGTTCCCACCAGGTCCGACGCCAGCTCTCTTGAATTACAGCGCTGCATCCAATGCCGAAATCTTCTGAATCAAGACCTATATGGAAGGCTGTCTCAACGGCTTGCCGGATAGCCACATCGCCTTGCTCACGCTCACCACTGGCGTAAGATGTTATCGTCAGAAGTAAGAGCGCTTGGACTTGGAAGCCGTCAGCAAGATTGAAGGCTTTGATGATGTCTCTGAAAGTGTCGAGTCCACCATTATGACCGGTAAGCAAAGGTTGGACAGCATATTGCATTGCACATTTCAGGTATGGCGGCAAGAAGTCGGGGTTCTGTTTGTATAGCCTGCGCGGGATCACGAAAGGATGTGCTGGATGTATATTTTGGTAGAAGACATTGATCCATGGTTCTTCGACTATATCATTTGCCACATGATGGTCCAAGTCGATTGTGCCATCGCTGCTAGGTGTTGGTAAACCTCCGGATCCCCTGTGTGACGAATGTAGTGGAACGTCCTTGGTTGACACATTGGAATGTAATCCACTGGCAGGATGCTCTGTGGCGGCTGGATAAGGCTCATTTCGCTTGCGTCTTCCTCCAACATATCCACGTCGGGACTGCACGTAGGTACAGTCGAGATTGTTCACCGCGCATCTGTTACATGCTGGCTGCTTTGCATCACACTTGAGATGCTTGCTTCTGCATGTTAGACATGCTTGAGAACTAGGACCGTTTGATGTTCGGTTTGGCATACCCCGTAACCACTTTGCGTGTTCGCCGAATTGTGCTGATGGACAAAATCTAAGAGTCCGAGCGCAGGCTTGATCAAGCTGCGGTGATCATCGACCCCATGTGCCAGCTATTCTTTGGATCCCACATGGAATCGTCAGCTTTCAGGGTTGTTGGTCACTACTGTATACTTGTGCCAATGGTCGCCGACCTCATCCTGGGAATTCTATGAAGTCCAGCCAGTCTCTTGATCGTAAAAGGGAGGTTTGCCGAGACTCCGATATTGGTCCCCGAAGACTTTGGTCCCCGATACCCCTCGCTCACGATGATACCACTCCAAATTATGAAGAGAATGCAGTTCGAAGATCCAAGCAAATGTGTGTACGTGCGAGTGCTCCCTGTCAGACAGTTCATGTCATATTGTGTTGCAATCCGATCGATACAGCGTCAATCGTTATGGGCGTTATGACCCTGTTCCCAGGTGGAAGATTGGACGGCGACCTACTATATGAAGATATTCCAAAAATACTCCATAAAGTGTGGCTACCATAGCCGGACTAACTTAGTACGCTCCGCCCTGTCAGCCTGCATATGTTGATGTTTCATGTATAACATGTCTACTATCCGACCTGTGCGTCCTAAACTTCACCACCATCCACCATCATTCTACTGTTTGCTTTGACGATGGCGGCCAAAGACATTGAGAAAGCATCTCAAGATCTCTTCACCAACACTTCCATTCAGTCCTTTTCATGGCTGGACCTCAACGTAACAGTCCAGGATCGCAAAACGAAACAGCCGCTGTCCATTCTGGACTCATGCAGTGGTAGTGTCCAGGCTGGCCAATTGGTGGCACTGATGGGACCAAGTGGCAGTGGTAAAACAACACTACTCAATGTCCTGGCTATGCGATCTCAGTCTCCTTGGAATGGACAAATCCGTGTCAACTCGGCTCCTGTAGAGAAGAAGGACTTGCGCAAAGTCTCGGCCTATGTCGAACAAGAGGACGCCCTGATCGGTAGCTTGACTGTCCGCGAAACTATCGACTTCTCGGCAAGGCTGGCATTACATGGAGTTAAGAAAGACGTCCGACAAGCAATAGTCAGCTCACTCATCTCTGCCTTTGGACTTCAACAACAACAGGACACCATTATCGGAACGCCAATCAGGAAGGGCATCAGTGGTGGCCAGAAGCGTCGTGTTAGCGTTGCTAATCAGCTCGTCACATCCCCTCAAGTCCTCTTCCTCGATGAACCGACGAGTGGACTTGATTCTGCAGCCAGCTACGAAGTCATGAAGCTCATCTCAGACCTCACAAAGAGGCATAACTTGATAGTCATAGTTGCTATCCACCAACCTTCCACATCTACTTTCAACCTCTTCGACAGCCTGTTACTTCTATCCCGAGGCAAGACGTGCTACTTCGGACCCATGACTGAACTCGTACCGTACTTCAATCATGTCGCTCCGATACCCGTCCAAACAAACCCAGCCGAGTTTCTCCTCGAACTCATCAACACAGATTTCAACACGAACTCCGAAAGTAAAGTGGACCTCGCCACCATCCACAACAGCTGGCAAACTTCACCCGCGCAACAAACCCTCCACTTAACACTCACCAACAGCAGCTCGCACAAAGGCCCATCCCACCTGACCACAGAATCGAACCACAACCACCAACAACCCCACCAAAAATCCTTCCACCTAGACCTCCCCCTAATCCTCCTGCACCGAAACTTCATAAAATCCCACCGCGACCTCCTCGCCTACGGCACCCGCATAGCAATGTACATCGGCCTCGCAATAATGATGGGCACAGTCTGGCTCCGCCTCCCCTATACCCAATCCTCCATCCAACCATTCATAAACGCGCTCTTCTTCGGCGGCGCATTCATGTCCTTCATGGCCGTCGCCTACGTGCCCTCCATAATCGAAGACCTGCAGCTCTTCAAAAAAGAATACGCAAACGGCCTGTACGGACCCCTGAGTTTCACGATCGCGAATTTCTTGGTCGGGATTCCGTGGCTGCTGCTCATCACGCTGATTTTCAGTATCATTACGTATTGGCTGTCGAATTTCCATAATACGGCGGGCAGTTTCTGGCTGTGGGTGCTGTGGCTGTTTTTGGACTTGTTGGCGGCAGAGAGTCTGGTCGTGCTTTTTAGCGCGCTGTTTCCGATTTTTGTGGTTGCGTTGGCGGCTATTGCGTTTGCGAATGGGTTGTGGATGAGCGTGGGCGGGTTTTTGGTGCCGTTGACTACGCTTAATGTGTTTTGGAAATGTAAGTTCCCTCCATACACCCACCCTCACCACAGTGTACTTACCACTTACCACTTACTCTGAGTACTTACTGACTAATTAAATGCAGATGTGTTCCACTACATAGATTACCAAGCCTACGTCTTCCAAGCAATGATGTACAACCAATTCAAATCAACGACCTACGACTGTCAACGCACGAGTACCACGAGTGCGTCCGGATCTGGAGGATATTACTGCATGTATCCCTCCGACCTCCAATCCCATGGTAAAATCCGCGGCACCGCAATCTTAGATGCATACGAGTACTCACATGACGAGGGTAAATTGTGGGAGTGGTTTGGAATTATGTTGGCTATTATTGTTGGGTATAGGATTTTGGGGTATTTGGTTTTGTGGGCGAAGACGAGAGGGTCGCGGTGAGAAAAGAACAAGGGAAGGGAAAAGGGGACTTGAGGTTCTGCAATGTATATAGAACGGGGGGTTTGGGTGATTTGGGGTCAAGGTTTTAGATCTTTGGTTTTATTCGTAGTCAATCTCCTATACATCGGGGACTACTTAGTGGTATCATAGTATCAATCACACTCGCTTGATATGAACTCCGTTTCCATATGCTACGCCATGCTATGCAGTGCAGTGCTTCTCGAGACTTGTTTGCTTGTTCAACGCTTATATTCAAGTAGTCAGCCTCCCGTTCATTTCCCTTTTGAAGGCTTCTCGCAAGGCTGGATATTATACCACCTGTCACAGTATTTACTGTCCAAGACTAAAGGCTTATGCAGCCCCACCTGTACTCACAAATTTGGCGAACCAGCTCTTCCAGTCCTTGAGTGGCATGCTCGTCATCTTGCTCAGAAAATCTTGAATCATAAGTGCTTGCAGTCCCAGGCTTGGTAGTTCCGTGTTTTGTAAGTAATTGATATACTCTTGTCCATTCTTCGCGTAGATGGTCTTCTGCAATCCTGCCGCCTCCATGAGAACTTGTCGACTCTGCCCATCCTTGGGATTGAAACTGGAGTTCTGAGGCATGGACCAGCACAGTGGTGAGAAGCGAGTCATGACAAACTGTTTGAAGCCTGGAAGTTCTTGTTGACCAGCTTGTGTGGTATCTGTTGGTGTTTGACCTTGGACAAGATCAGCACCACCCCAGACCAGACACATCCGTGATAAGAGCTGAAAGGCCATCTTTGCAGTTGTGAGGTCGGAAACATCTTTAGTAAAGTGTTCAATAGTGGTAAGAACGGTTTCGAAATGTGGTTGGTTTGTTGTACTGACAAGGACGCCACCGAGACCATTACCAAGAACAACAAGGAAAAAGTTGAGATATTCTCGTTTGAGCTCCGCAAGCTCAACCTCATCGTCCGTTCCGGTTGGTGGTGCAGATATACCAGCCCAAACGCGTTGGAGGAGACCACCGAATAACGTATCAAGGAAGTTGAACACTTCATTTTTGATGCCGAAGGTGACTTGATCCAAAAGACGGAGTAATTGTGCCATCTCATCCCGCGAAGACGATTCTATCAGTAGATTATCCACCCATCTTGGCAGTTGGGAAAGCATCTGCTGGCCAACCATGCCAAGTAATCTGGTGAACGTAAATCGAGCGGCACTTCGAATAT
>Ga0181469_100456_pt1 | contig 15369 bp, 10 predicted proteins | sample InSIn2SAF170_2_FD_119081 | JGI IMG/M metagenome (GOLD analysis project Ga0181469, IMG submission 119081) | Clean room microbial communities from NASA Spacecraft Assembly Facility at Jet Propulsion Laboratory, Pasadena, California, USA -... ... | reverse complement strand
CGCCAGCGTAGCAACTTCTTTAATAGCACGTCAGCCTGGGAGGATCAACCTTCATATCAAGCTACTGCACCTATTGGTAGCAAGCGCACAGTGAGCATTGGCGCAGAAAACACCGCACCCATGCGCCAATCACGCGGACCAAACTCGAACGGCGTAATGGGCTTTCGACGCCACAATGGACGTGGCAGTGATGAATTGAGAACGGCCTCAGCAGCAATTGCTGAATGAATGATTTGAACAGATACCCCTCTACAAGCCGGGATGATGCCTCACCCTTGCTTTTGACGAGAACAATGATCTGACGAAGAAATGACATGACTATGCCATCTGGACAGCAAAAAGTTAGACGCATAAGACAGCCTCACGACTGTGCATCTGATTGGACAACTTAGAAACGGTTTGATGAAGCTCGACACGAATAAGAAATCACGACTTGTGACAACAACAGGCAACCCCTTTTACGAATAACCCATGAATTTGCAAACTCGAAGGTGATGGCAACGTTTGCTGCAGTTGCAGCTGAAAATATTTTGTGCCAAAGACCCGGTGGAGATATGAGTTTACTGAATTTTTTGTGATTGAGAATAGCAACAGCATTTAATATATACCTGTGGTGGTGAACGTAGTGGGTGGCATAACTGTAAGTTCTGTTTGAACTTGCGGCTGGTGCATAGAACGATGTTCTAGTGAGGAAATCTTCCAACGGTCCCATAATACCCGATAGTCATGTATCCTAATAACGCAAGTTTTGTTAAACAATAGAACCGATTACTTTAATCCTTGTTCATTCGTTAGCCAAATACTTGTGGCAAGGTGCTCATGCTGTGCAGAAAACGACTTCCAGAACTCGGAGTGTTTGGGTATGAAGGTCTTAGCGCTCAAATTGGTTAGACTGCAAGCCTTGAAAGTCATGTGATAATGCCGTGTTTCCTCAGGTGAAATGCAGTTGATCTGAGATACTCGATTACAACCACCTCGAAGGCTGAAAAGGAACAATGTCAGCGCAAAGGAGAGTCACTAATGTCTTCATTTTGGTCACGAGGCTCAGCTCACAACTGCTGGTTTTGTGGCAATCTTGCATGAGATGGCAGCAGTCATGCGCCGGGCTTTCCTATTCCAGTGGGATCCTTCAACACTAATCAGCGTCAGGATGATTTTGATGGCAGAGCACTTCTCACCCACCACAATGTCCGAGGTGATGCACTATTCGAAGAAGCACTAACAAGACCCCTCGATACTGTTCCTACAGCTCGAAAGAGTTAATTGCATTATAGGAGAGCACAACTCAGCCCTTCGCAGTTCCTCTAAGGAGGAGACTGATGAAGGGCAAGTGCCAAGCAAGGGCCCCGCTAAATCTGTCATAGGTCTTGCCTTCGTCTACTCGAAAAGCAAACGCGCATCTTCCCGCCTTGACTCTTATCTTCCTCTCCATCCACATTTTACGCGTCGCATACACTCTTACTTATTCAAACATCAATTCGCGTCGCGTACACTTCGATCTTCAAACCCTTCCCTCCTCATTATCGTTGCAATGGCAGGTGGTAAAGGCAAGAGTGTTGGTGGAAAGGCCACCGGCGCGAAGGATTCTGGTACCAAGACACAGAAGTCGCACAGCGCAAAGGCTGGTTTGCAGGTGAGTTAATGCGCGAAAGGAATGGTAGAGCGAAAGAGTCAGAACGAGGCGCGTTGAGCATAGCATTTGTCCGTGCCAGCAACGCGTCAAACATCTCTCACGCCCTACTCGAGAAGAGAACACAGGCAGACGCAGTGAGATTGACGCGCACATCGCTACTGCTCGCACGCCATCTCTCAAGCTGCCTAGCCGTCGAATTGATGTGCTGACGCGTCTTTCGCAGTTTCCCTGCGGTCGAGTCAAGCGATTCCTCAAGAACAACACTCAAAACAAGATGCGCGTAGGCGCAAAAGGTACGTGACTTCATGTTCACTTGTTCCTTTCTTCAAGCCTGTTTTCGACCTATCACTGACACGAAAACCCGCATACAGCCGCCGTATATGTGACAGCAGTCCTTGAATACCTCACTGCTGAAGTCCTCGAACTTGCTGGCAACGCCGCCAAAGATCTAAAAGTCAAGCGTATCACACCACGTCATCTACAGCTTGCCATCCGAGGCGACGAGGAGCTAGACACCTTGATCCGTGCCACCATTGCATTCGGTGGTGTACTACCACACATCAATAGAGCATTGTTGCTGAAGGTGGAGCAAAAGAAGAAGAAGGGTGCTGAGGCATAAGTCTTGTTGGGGGGAAACATCGCAACCACTCACTGAAAGCGAAGCTGAGCAAGCACAATAGCTCTGCAAACAAACCTGTCTGGTTTATGAGAGTATGATCACTAACTACTCTATATCTGTATGTATGCTTCTGCTCGTCGTTGTCGATGTCCCAATCTATACTTAGTGCAGTCAGAAAACTGGGAGGCAGATTATCTTATGGCTCAAGGAGGCGCATGGAACGTGTTTTGATGGTCTGGACTGGAGCTCGGGATGAGGGTGATAATAACAACAAGCTTGCTTCTTTTAATGCTGCTTCCACATTTCTATTCCATGTTCTGTTCTGTACTACTGGTTAGAGATTCTCCATACTGCTTCATCATTGTATGTAAAGTAATTTGGTTGATCGTGCTTAGCTATGGTTGAAGGAGTGGAAGTAGAAGTTGAAGTGGTCAAAGGCGTTATCGTATCATCATTCTGACAACACTTTAATCTACTCACTCAATCAAATAGCCGGACGAGCAAGGATTAAGTACACAACAACGTTCCTGAAAAGTTCAAAATAGATAGCCGTCATCATCATCGGTACGCCAAAATGTGTATAGATGTCTGTCTTGAGTAGTCACAGAGTTTTCAATTGCTGAATACTATATTGATTCATGCCCTTACGCTCCTACCTACCTACCTGCTTAGTGTCGTACCTGTCTATTTGACGCCCTTCCTAATAAGCCGCTGCGCCTCTTCCCTCCCCACACCAAACGAAGAAACCAAATACTTAACACACCCCTCCTCCAGCACCCCACGTCTCATCTTTTCAAACTCCGCATACGTACTCCTCAGCACATCCCTCCGTCGCGCCTCATCGATTTTCTTAACCGTGATCCGGAAAACGCCACTTACAGGTCTATGATCACTGTACGTAACATCCTCGTGGCGACGGTATTCAAGCTGTTTCACGCGTCCTGTAGTCGAGCGGTACAAGAGCCTGTCGCACCATGCAGGGCTGCGCTTCTTTTCCGAAGAGTCGTACGTATCTTTGCCGACGTCGTATTTATATGTTGGGGGAAACGTGATGGGGAGTTCTGTAAAAGGGGCGAGGCGGAAACCCGCGACGCGCCGGCGCGAGACGTTGATTTGGTCCCGCTCTAGGAGTTTGGCAAGGTCGTTGTTGGTGATGTGTTTTATTACTAGGTCGCGGGGCATTGTGTCGATTCGGTAGTTTAGATCGCCGTTTAGGATGCAGATTTCGTGGTCGAGGATTTGGGCGCCGTCGCCGCCGCCGACGAAAAGGGTTGTGCGCGTGTCGAGGTCGGGTTCTAGGGGGAGGGATTCGGATTCGAGGATGGCGGCGACGTCGTTGTTTCGGTGGGATGTGTGGGTTTGGCCGGCTGCGAGGTGGCAGTTTATGAAGCAGAGTGAGGAGGAATCAATGATGAAGCGAGCGAGTAGAGCGCCTTTGTTGCCGTAGTGCCCACCCATGCCGCATTTTACGTTTGACATGGCATGGTTGGATATGTGAGGCTTCTCGGTGGTGCGGATGAATATGCATGAGAAGAGGCCTATGAGCGAAGAGGTATGAAGTTCGGTGTAGTGATGTTGTGGTATGTACTTGGCTATAGAGCGGGAAAGATAGTCGCGCCATTCGCGGTAAATCTTGGACTGGTGCTGTTGGTCAGTGGCGGTTTTATGTTCTTTCTTCTTTCCAAAGCCGAAGATTGATTTTGCTGTCACTGTGCGGTCTTCAAGGTCGACGACTTCTTGGAAGCCGAAGACAAGAATTTCCGGGGGTTCTGGTTCAGTGGCATGAATTGCATCTGCAATAAAGTCGGTCCGTAGCATTAGAGGTGAAGCTGCACCACAGTTCCAGGTTATCACGGCCGCACGAATGTCTCGGAAAGTGCAATAATCAGCATCTTTCTCATTCATTGTGGCTTCGACCCAGTCGTCCTCTAGCATACCATCCCACAACTTCACAAATTGATCATGGCCAGTAGTCGCAACTTGCAAGCGTCCCGAGGTCCAGACACTACTAGGATCAAGTAGGATACCTGTCACTGGTCCTGCATGTGCTCTCCAGTCTTTCTTGACTTTCCATGGTGTAGTTGAGGTATCGTATACATACACTTTCCCGGTCTTGTACACAGCCCACAGCTTGTCTCCAACGATCGTCATGGCGTTAATCTTGTAGTCACTAACCTTCACAGTACCAACACATTGATAATCATTCGGAGTGTATACAGTGACCTTTCCATCTGTATGACCAATATAGACTCTGCCGTCAGTCCCTGAATACGTGCCACAAGTGACGTCCCCGGCAGTCTGTGCCAGTGGTGTTTTGAGGACATTGAAAGAAGACTCTTGACCTGGTCGGTAGACTCGAATCTCCTTTCCGGAAGCCGCCCACAAGGTGTCTTCCACAATCATTGCATAAGTGGGCGCTTTCTGCAACTTGTGAGAAATATGCGTGTATTTGAGATTCGGAGAGCCTGCCTCATCAGCTGGCCAAACGAAAAATTTACCTTCATCATCCAGTGTCCATAGATCCCTTTGATGACGGAAAATATGTATGACTTCCCGCTTATTATGCGCTGAACTCTGCGCTACAGTGACATGAGTTTCGAGATCAATCTCCTGTAATTCGCCCAGGTTGTTACCAATCCACACTCTCTTGCCCTCAGCATCGATCCCGGCTCCAGGCTTGAATAGCACTGCTGTAGTTTTTACAGTTTCGCCATGATTGAGATCGAGCAGCTCGTCACCACTGTCGAGGTCAAAGATCCTGGTGTGGTAGCTTGCTGTGCATAACAGTCGACCACATATGTCAAAAGCTCTTCCGTCAGTCTTACCATGTATTTGCCATCGACTGGGATTGGAGATTGGTGGTCTCCTATTCGTGTGCGTAGCATCTGGATAATCATGTCGCAAGGTCGTGGGTTCTGGTTGAGGCTCTTCTGCATCGTCAGAATCGTCGCTTCGGTGTGGGGTTACATCCAAGGAGCGCCTTCTTGGTGGCATCGGTGTCGGCACATTGAGGGTTTCCTGTTTACGCAGATCTTCAAAATTGAATGTACCTCGCTTTGGCGGAGGTGGGAAATGAGGCTCTGGGAGAGTTATGTTGTTGTTCCGCAGCATGTCTTCAGATGCTCTTCTAGACGTGCTAATGGAATTTGAGCCAGGTATCCGGGGCGCTGGTCGCGCGATGCTAGGCACATATATTGGACGCTTCGAGTCATCGGGCGGGCGAGGCGGTGGGATCCTAAGTGCTGATCTCTGCGGAAGATCGGGACGTATCTGGTCTAGGGGAGTAGTCGGCGTGCTCCCTCCTCCACCAAAGCCAAGCTGTCGTGGATCTCGGGCAGATGCTGGTTTGACGGGAATATCCTGCCGTGATGAAAATTGTGGTAGAGCATAAGGTTGCTGGCGTGTGACAGGACTACTTGTACTGAACCCCAGGTCTCGTGCATCACTAGCTGAAACAGTGGGCGGTGAAATGATTCTTGTGGGTGTCGGGGCTTGTTTGACGACCTCTGCTGTTTGAAGAGCAGCTCCAGAGGACGAAAAGCCCAATTGTCTGGGATCCCTCTTTTCAACAACTGTCCGGGGTGCACTAAAGCCAGCAAATCTAGCATCGCTTGGGCGAGACGTAATCCGTGACTCATCACCTCTTGTTGCGGAAAAGTTCTCTGCGGTAGTAGTCCGCTCATCAGAAGGGCGTTTGAACATCGGTGGCTTGTCGATCTTGCGAGGAACAAGAGAATCATCGTCACTACTGGGCGGTGTGCTGAAAGGTGAAACTCGTCGCTCGCTCAACGGGGCTGAAGGCTTCGTTGTCAAGTTTGAATCAGGAACTTTTGGGATAGGACCTATGTTCTGCGGCTTAGCCGGAATCCTTGGCTTGTCGGCCCGATTTACAGGAGGAGGAACCGGTGACTTGGGTCGTGCGAGATTGATAGGCTTCGGTTCGGCACCGAATTCCGTGGCCTCAGCCGGGCTGGCATCGTGACGCCTGGCTACCGGAGTAGATGTTCGTGTCGGCGTTCTACTTGGATGATGGCCCACTGGATCATGGATTTTACCAAAACCCGCGATACCTACTCTTTCAGGTGACCTAGATGAGTTGCGATTGACAAGGTAGCGGGGTGGAGACTTAGGAGACTCGATTTGTACTGATGGCGTTAACTTCGGAGAGGATCCTATTGACATTGACATAGGCCGTTTGTGGTTCGAGCGTGTAGGGGATTCCGAGCCTCTGCTCACTAGCCCGGGTGTTTGTAGACCAATTTGAAATTCTGGTTTTTGGGCCGTCCATGGTGAAGCTGGTCTTGGGAGATCCAGTGATGCTCTTGTCAAACTAGTAGGTCTGCTGGTATCTATGGGCTTGAGTGTCGAACTTGTAGGCTTCAAAATGTTTTCCGATGTCCCACCAACATTCTGCCCGTGCAGACCTTCGAACTTCGCCCTCAAGGACGAAACGGGCTTAAAAGCGGCTGCGTGTGGACCTTGGTCTCCATCTCTTTCCATATTTATTTCGCATGCTTATGAATTGTATGACCAAGATTATGGTAGCCGAGCATGAGCTGGGAGCGCAGTAGACCTCTTCTAGGGTGCGCAGGACAAAGAATTCATCATCTGTGCAGAAAGGCAGACGGGCTGGGCTGCTGCCGGAACTCGTGAGCGTGTGGTGACACTTGCAGCAGCGCTTGTCTTGAGTTCTAGAATTAGGGAAGTGACACAACTTCGAGAAAACGGTCGTTGGGTCTTTGCGACTGATTCAAATGACTATGGTACACTTCCGCCTTGAATGTCCATATCCAGTCCTGCGGTGCAAGGCTCCGCTGAGACCCCTCCTCCGCTAGCCTTGTCCTTTCCGCCATTTCCAAACTAGGATCGTGCCTATCAAACGCTTTCAGTCTTAAGCACTGGACTAGAGACGCTACTACTTGTAGACCACGACAATTGGTACCATTATTCACGCAAAGACAACCTTATGAAATGTGGTGTGTTCGAAAATGTCGCTGCTTATTAAACACCTATTGACATCTACAGTAAACACGTTTTGAATGCCCAAGTATCAATTCGATCTCCTTGTTGTATGCAAGAGACTACGTGCGCTCGCAACTTTTACTAACGCAGCACAGGTCGAAAATGGTTTGACTGTGCAGACTGCCATGCTGAGCAAGAAAACCATCCACTTCTTCGTACCATGGAAATGACTTTCGTCTGCAAGAAGTGCAAGAAAGCCTTCCGCAAGAACATGGATGAATTCGAAGACAGGTCAGATCGGTTACGCCACTTAAATTAAGCTGACCGTGAGTAGCGACGAGTATTGCCCACATTGTGACAATCATTTCGTGCTTGATGCGAAAACCCCACACGCGGCGCTCAAGGTTGAGAGTGAGGACACGAGGATTGATTCTCGGTACGTCCGGGTGTTGCCACGAAATGCTTAACTTGGTACTAATATCCATAGAATGATCAAGGATGATCGAGTGAAGGAGAAGGAATACAAGACGATATTCGATGTCGGGGAGTCTGCAGATCGCCTAGGATGATCATTTCCACGAAGGCTAGGCTGAGTGTTTGGAGAGCTCCTCCAGCATGGCACACTCGCCCACAAGTGTAACTTGGTTGTCACGACCTCACGGCAACAATGATTCGGATTCATGAAACGACTGCTGAATGCTAAGAAGAAAGGACGAATTCAATATCTATTGTCGTGAGATGATTGGCATCAGTGTTCCTCCGAAGTGCTCTGGTTGCAGCACATAGGGGTACAGGATAGGTTATAGAACGGCAAGTCGAGTGCGAAAAGCGACCAGATCAAGGGCTCATCGTTGCAACAACGATAAGTAAGCTGCTCGGATAAAGAAGGAGTACATGCATGATTTCTAGAAACTTGGGGCAAGGGAAATGAAACAACAACTTCGGGGGATCATGTCGTATGTCCTACAAGGATACTGAGACATAGGTGGAAGCTGGTGCAATGGACCATGAACTAGCTAAGTCGGCCTATGAGCGGGCCAGTCTTGTGGTTTGCTGAAACACTTGCGCTGGCAGTACAGAGAGCCATTCACAGCTGGGATAACTCAGGCCAGCATGACGATTAGTTTGTGGATAAGTCCTGATTATGAATCGACCACAGTGGAATGCCTTATTTACAGACTCCCAACGTTGAACGTCTGATATACGCAGCTGATGTTCACAGGGTTTCAACAGCCGCAAAAATTCAACCACAACAGCAGCAAAAACTCAACCGGTGATCCCTGTCACTGCATCTACAAGACCTGTCTGGGGCTACCCTCTCCGCCATTGAGCGTTGCCGTCTGGCATGATCCCAAGTTGGGAGGAAGTGCTGCTGTTTCACGGACTTGAAAAACTCGCTGCCTACTAGGTAGGGTAATCGAACCCAGCTCCTTTCTGATGGTGGAGGACGGTTCTCTACCATTAGGCCAGAAGAACTTCTTTGTTTGCGATTGCAGCTGGTTTTTTGTCGAGTGAATCTTGGGGGGTGGGAGAATATGTCTGTTTGCTTGGAGTGAAGTGAAGGTGGGTCCGGTTGCTGATGGAATTCTTCACGATGTACCAACAATGTCACATTGGGCATCGTTGAAAAGCGCAAGACCAGGGACAAGACATAACGTTTGCGACCAGTCAGAATCGCTCGAATTCGTCCATGAGGAACCCCTGAGTGCTCGGTCCAGCGTTGTGAAACGCCTTATCCCATACCTCAGCTCAAAATCCTTGAACACCGAACGCTTATGCAGCAACATGTCATCTCTAGCAGCACCCAACAGGATACACGCCTATATACCAGTAGCGCCCTCCTCCTCAGTCGCAGGTCGGGTCGGCAACGAAGACGTACCGCCTGCTCGTCCAGGTTTCTTCTTGGCTTGCTCCTCCTGCTTCTCTGCTTCAATAGTTTTGACATATGTCTCAATTTCATCTGCCGGCAGCATTTCTATCGTCTTCCCTGGCGCCATGATAGCTATTTCAATGTTCTTTGCTCCTGTCTGAACAACCTCTAGCAGTGATTTGACGGTGAGCGAAATAGTAGCTTCTCGATCCATATCGTCCTTGTGATTTCGCTCAAGGAATTCCCTGACTGTCTTGCTTGATCGTCCAATAGCATTTGCTTTCCTGATGCAGGTTAGCTTGATACACAAGCGAGTTACGATAGTCTTACCACGCAGAATAAATACCAGAGGGTTCTGTCTGGTACAGCTTTGGCTCGCTATCGCCCTTGTCGAAGCCAATGATCAACGTGCTAATGCCGAAAGGTCGAACACCACCGCTTTGCGTATATCTCTGTTGCACTCCTGCGACGTATTTCGTGATGTACTCAATGGTGACCGGATCTTCAACAGTCAATCGATGGGACTGTGCCTCCAACCGCGCTTTATCAATGAGGATTCTGGCATCAGCATTCAAGCCTGCGAAAGCAAGGCAAACGTGTGTATCGACGAGGCCTATCTTTGATGGTGTAATCCTCGTATCCTGCAGTTTCATTGCCGATCTCTTTTCGCAACCCAAAACTACTATATCCTTGCCTTTCACTCCCACAGCGCAAGTTCCTCTTTTGACGGCTTCGAGAGCATATTCCACCTGGAAAACGTGCCCATCAGGACTGAACACTAGTAGCCAATAAGTCAGTGTTTAGACCTATGGGAAGAACACCATTACCAGAAAGTGCTCGATCGTAACCCGAAGCCATGTTGTGGAAGTTGTATACAGTATAGTAAACGCGCGTCGGACAGTGGTGTAACAAGAAGGTCAATGATGCCGGCACTTAGGACAAAGAACCGAAGACGACTGTGCTGAGTCGAAGTAGTTGAGGTAAGTTAGATGACGGTACCCATCCGCCGCGTTTATGCTATGATGCCTTTGGCGAGGCTGGGTCGCACCTTGCACGTAAGGCTCCGTATCTTTCAAGCACTCCGATTCGCTGCAACTACTTACAGCACCCTCCTCAGTCACTACCTACATAATCACGAAATACCAAGTCCACTCGAGCGCTGACAATAAAGCGCTTCATCCGATACACCCACAAAAATGTCGGGGTCTATTCATGCTGTCCGGGCATGTGCCCGCTCCTGCCGCATTGTCTCGAGACCAGCTGCACGCTCATTCACGTCTACAGCTACAGCTGCACGACAGGGACCAGGTGCTGGAGAGAATCGCGAACAAGCAAATGATCCAACACCTCGCAAGCTCACACCGAATGTTTCAAAGACAAACGAGACGCCCGTAGATGCGATGGGGCTTGGTGACCACCCACTGCAAGAGCTGGCTCCAGAGGCAGAGAAAATGAGGTCAATGCAAGCCCCAAATAGAAAGGACGTATGGTCACGGAGTCAGATGCCTCGGGATCTGGCAATGTCAGGGCCCAGATTTGAACAGACGATTATGGAAGCGCAGGTGAATAAGCTTAGCCATGGCGAAAAAATGTAGAAGCTAATGGTTGCAGCCACGACCGTACGCAGCTATTGAGCTCATCCACAAGCAGCCAGTACGATGGATCGAGAAGAGAATGGCTTCCTGTGATGGCGGTGGCGGTCCTCTTGGCCACCCCAGGGTCTACATCAACGTCGATAAGCCTCAGATCTGCTGGTGCCAATATTGCGGTTTACCATTTGTACGTTCTGAAAACGTATGAAATACACTACGTGCTAACACTTCTAGGCGCATGTCAGCCATAAGAAACTTCTGCAATCCATGCCTAAGGAACAGCTAGCCTACCCACTTGAACCAACAGGCGACCCGGCTGAAGTCAGGTTACCATCAAGTCCGACACAAAGAGGTGACTACCAGGGCGATTTTCCACAACTGAAAGGCGAAGCGGAGGCACAAAGCCAGGGTGGACAGCCGTTTGCCAACCGATAGTCATGGAAATGCTTTACTCAAAGCTTGTCATGTCCCTGATGGCGGCGTATGTACATATGCAGAGCGGTGCATTCATCACAAACAAGGTTCAAGTCATATTCCTCCCGGGTGGTCTCTTCATGCTTTTCACTGCTTTGTGCTTTCGTATTACCTTCGAACAACCCGCGAGCTGAATGAGCAAAGCTCGAGGCTGAAGCAAAAGCAGGCCGAGGCTGATCCGGAAGCTCATTATGACGTCTTTCTCAACTGCGGATATGAAGTTTCAACCTTCAAGCAGAATACCAAATGCCTTCCAACTCAATCACACAGAGTCATACTCTTAGCACTGTACTAGTCGTTCTGTTCTTGGTGGCACTCTTCCCAGGACTACCACAATATCTCCTCGCCCTTCCATTTCGTCTGTTGCTCTACCCTACTACAACACCGCCAGCAGTCTCTCCAATCACCTGCACTGTTGGGTGCATTCCTAGTGTTTCGAAGATGTCCTGGTTCCAGAAGACATTCACATTGCCATCTAAGTCACGAGGGTCATACCTTGTCACCGAGGATGTTGTCAAAAACTTGCCCGAGTTGAAAGACTACAAGGTCGGGCTTCTCAATTTATTCGTACAGCACACATCCTGTGCTCTTTCCTTGAACGAGAATTGGGACAGTGATGTACGAGAAGACATGAGCGATGCACTGGATAGAATAGCGCCAGAAGACAAAAAAGGCACACTGTACAGACATTCTGCTGAGGGTCTGGATGATATGCCAGTGAGTTCGCCTGACGTCTTGCTGGAGAAGAGAGCTTACATTTCTAGGCACACATCAAGTCAGCTTTGATTGGTGCAAGTGTGACAGTTCCCATCTCGAATGGCAAGTTGAACACAGGCACGTGGCAGGGAATCTGGTATCTGGAGTTCCGAGCCTCAAAGCACTCGAGGAAAGTGGTAGCTACCATACAGGGCGAGAGAGCTTGATTAACTTACACTATTGCGGAGACATGAGGGAGGTCATAGGGATGATATAATGATAATTTCCCCAGGAGGTCAACCAAAACATTTGCCATGCGTGGAGTTTGAGTGAAGATCACTTTGAGGTCTATATATGTAACAGACCACCAACAAACAGCTGAGTTTTGTCTTCGAGTTTGCAGTCAAAGTTTACATGTGCTGCTTGGGTCAATGAACGCGTTCTCTTGCTTGATTAGTACCTACATGTTAGGTAGTGAATGACTTCTCTGTGATTATGGGACCAATGATTGTGTATGAAGGACGGCCATATCCGGTACAAGACAAATTTATTGCCATTCCAACTTCAAGCATTACTCTCTCAAATTGTACCTCACCACAACTACAAGAAGCTACAAGCTGCTTGCTATCTTCAACAATCTGTATCGTAGGCCCGAGCCTTATAGTGAAGCATAACGATGTCAGGTTTCAATACACCACAAGCCGATGGCATAGGCCAACAATCAAAACAAATGTCTTCACGACTACTGACTATGAAGGTAAGCTATTACTTGCAGTGATACTCTGGCTTGATCGCTCGCCGATTGTTTGATCAGTACCGCGCAGTGTACTGTCCTTTGTTGATCGGTCACGATGTAACGATATCCACGAGTGACCTATCCACAATATTGTCTACTCACTCCCACAACAGTTCATGCAGCGAGCCTCCAATGCGAATCGTACTCCCTCGCAACCAGCAACACCCAACTCCGAACCAGCATTGAAGCGTCGTCGCACCGAAGATTCACCCTTATCCTCCGATCCCACCACTCCCGCAACCGAACCGAAAGCTTTTGCAAAGCGCTCCGACATCCGTGCTGCTAAGAAAGTAGAGTCTGCGCTTGAGGAACTTGCGAGTCGACGCGCTGCTGCCAACAATGCAATCGAGACACACTGGGTCCTGGATGTACATATACCGGCGCAGAAGGGGCTGCATGTTGCTGAAGTAGCAGAGGACGGCGAAGCATCTGAGGACGAGGACGATTGGAATGTGGGCGACGGGAGGCAAACGTATGGTTCCTACAAACAAAAGAAGCAGACATCTGGAGGCACCTCGTCGAGAACGAGTACACCGAAGTACAAGGCAGACAACGCAGACATTGGATTGAAAGTTGAATTCGACGATGATTTCGAGGACTTGAGTGGCGGAGAGATGTCCGAAGAGGAGGATAGGAATACGCAACACAGAAAGCATAAGACCTCAACCATGGACTACACGGATGAGGATGCACTTGCGGCCTTGGACAAGGTCGATCTCGCAAAGTCGAAATACGCAAAGTCAAAAGGAGCGTTTCTGCCGATGCGCCACTTTGGTAATAAAGGTGAGCAGGGGAGACATACCTCAGGTATGAGTGGGAAGTTCAAGAACAAGGACAGAATACAGAAGAACACCAAGGCCAGGAAGCGATGAGACTTGCATTGCAAAGAGGTTTACAGGTAAGTAATTCCACAGCCTGTCTACTATTGAGCGGAAGTTTCACGACCAGGGTTAGTTCTGAGTTAACCATTATCCCACGATGAGTTGTGCCTGGCCGAGCACTGATAACATTATATGAGCTGTATGGTACAACGACATTACACCTAGTCTGGCCCGCCTTGGCCACGAGTTCTGTTAGTTACTGGTGTGACATCTCAGACTTCTATCCTGTTCAGCCGAACTATATCCAAGCTTGCAATCCTCGGATTCTAGCATGAAGCTATTTACCTGATGGTCTCACGTACTAGTCAAACAGAGGGGTCTACACGGGATATGCGCCGCTGCTACTTGAGCTTGTGTGAGTCTATCCAAATCTTACGAGCATGATGCCCTCCTTAAGATGTTTTACAAATATATTTAATTCCTTTTTCACTACTCCATACTTTCTACGCTGTCCTCCCCATGTCCCAGCCAGCAACTCAACACTACAAATTGTCATCCTACCCCGTTTTCGACAGCTCCTCTTACACATTCATCCACTGCAAAACCATAGTTATTGAACGCCTGGCGCAAGAATGAACCATCGAAAATCCTCCCTCAGCCTCTGGGACCAACAACTACTCGTACCCACATTATACAAAAATCTTACCACTTCCCCCCTCTTCATCCTCTCTCCTCAACCGATGCCTTTACTAAAACCGTCACACAAGCTCAACCCATAGAAATAGATACCGAAACCACACTAGCAGGTGCGACAGCGACAGCTTGCCATCGAAGCCCGTGTTTGTCCACTGCCAAGTACTAGTAATTGTGTAGCTGGCGGCACTCTCGGCTTTTATTTGGTGTATTCGGACTTCTACAGGGCCGTTGATGTCTTTTGTTGAGCTGGAGACTTGTGGGACTTGTTGCGATACTGTCTCGTAGAAGATATCTCGGTGTGAGGGAGAGGGTAAGGAGGACACGCTATACAAGTAACGATTTGTACATGATCAGTGGTGGATACACTGTCTGAGAGTGTTAGGGCTAGTAAAAAAACCTAACTGGCAGAATTCATAAAAGGTCTAGGATAAGGAGTGTGATATTCCGATCATATTGTTACTGTGCCTGAACCTGAAAGTGGTCTCAATCACCATCTCATCACACTTCAAGTGGACACTGGAGCTGATATGCAGTTTGTAATTAAACCCACCATGCCTATGATATTCTACACCATCTCATACTCCAAGCATAGAAAGGTATACATCCGGTCTCCACAGTGCGCCAAACCCCCAAGCCATCCTGCACAAACGACAATGCCCTGTTAGATTCGCAACCAAAGTCCAATCAACTCTCCGAAGCCACAACACTCTCCTTCAACACGTTCATCAATTCCAGTCCGATAATGCCGTTCTCGACCACAATGTCTCGGAAGTCTTCTTCTTGCAGTAACGCCTCTACGTGGACGAGGATGTACCGGAGCAGACTTCTCAGCAGTGTCGTTGGTCCGATACTGATGGAGTCGCCTCTGCTCGTGTCGACAACGTTCTGTTCGTTTTCGTTTTCGGTGTCATTGTTTGTTGTGGGAGTGCTTGGCGGTACAGCACGTGTTTCTGCGGGCGCAGCAGCTGCTAGATACCGCAATGCATCGAGTAGTTCGTCTGCTGCTAGGTTTGTTTCGTTTGCGTACTTGCGGAGGCGTTTCTCGAAGGCTTTGACGGCACTGTATTGGAGAGTCCAGACCTCGTATTTTGTGGCTAGGGCGAAGACTTTTGCGAAGTGGAGGAGCGGGTAGGTCGTGCCTGTAGTCTTGTCTTTGAGGTCGAGTGTGCCGATGAGTCCTGCCTGTGGATGAATGTGTAAGAGGAGCTGT
>Ga0181469_100450_pt1 | contig 15481 bp, 17 predicted proteins | sample InSIn2SAF170_2_FD_119081 | JGI IMG/M metagenome (GOLD analysis project Ga0181469, IMG submission 119081) | Clean room microbial communities from NASA Spacecraft Assembly Facility at Jet Propulsion Laboratory, Pasadena, California, USA -... ... | reverse complement strand
ATTAATTGTAGCAATAAGTAAAGCCCCAATACTAATTCCTCAATGATGAACTTGCAATTGATAATAAGCATCATGATTAGCCTCATGTTGATAATAAGATTATAATCCCTAATATTTGGAATATATTTAATGTTATTTATTAATACAATATCTATAAGAAATTAAAATCATAGCCTCATGGTAGATATAGGGTAGGTTTTGACCTACCATGTCTCAAAAGGTTTAATAAAATTTAAATAGGAAACTATCAAGACTCAATTTTTTTTTCATTTTTCATTTTTTTAAGGTTGAAAAATATCTACTTTAGAGGGTTTTATCATGCATGGATATTAGGTATATAGAAATCCCATTAGTTACAACCTCCATGCATGCTTTTAAGATTTGCTCTTTCTGAGATGTGTATACCTAATCTATAATAACTTATTGGTAGTGTTTAATAAAGGTTATTGAAATGAATTAAAGAGAAGTAATTTTCTCTTCCATTTATTAGATCATTTTTATTTGATTAGCTTATATAAAAGGGTGAAGCTTTTGAAAAAACAATTTAAAGATACAATCACCAACTTTCAACAAGTGTAGTTGCAATCAAATTTGGGTAGCCAAGCCTCATAGATATTTTTCACATTGAGCTTATGCCTTAGGTTCACCACATATTATTGGAGAGATGGATTGATCAAGCATGCTTCCATTTATCAAAATTATTAAGTGTACTTATCCCTAAGGATGGATATTAGAATGATCTCAGAGCTTGGATACCATCTTTACCAAACTAAACATTAGAGATGAGGTGCACAAGATTATTCATAGTGACAATTTATCAAAAATAAGGTAAATATTAGGGATTTTTGAATTTATAATTGGTTATTATTTTCACCCAATATTAGGATAAACTACCTTGAAATTTTTGAGATTAAATTATTTTCTTGGTTGACTAGCCAAAATTTTACAATAACAAAATAGTTTAATTATAAAATAGTCATTTATAACCCTAATATTTTTGTACCTTGTTACCTAGATATTATTATTAATTTTATTTTAAATCTTAAATAAGTAATTGACTTATTATAACCATGTGTATATATACCAAACATGAAAATGAATTAGAAACATCTCAAGTTCAACAAATGCATAATTTATAATCTCTATACATAGACACCTTCTGTAGAAGGTGGAGATGTACCGAGAAAAACTTTGCACATTTTCAAGAGATGAGTATTTACATTGGAATAAGATAGAATCCTTAATTGATAATATTGATATTTATATTTGAAAATATAAGCATATTGATATGATAAGATGATTTTTCTCCTATGACAAGATGATCATCCTCTTATGATAAGATGAGTATCCTCAAATGACAAGATGAGCATCCTATAATCATATGATAAGATAACAATACTCATATCACATGAAAATCATAATGTGATTGAAATACATTCAACTCATATTCAAATTCCTACAACAAAATTTATGGATTGTAGAATTTATCAAATAATTCAATCAATTTTTAGATCACATGAATTTTTTCATAGGTCTCTAACTGATGTAATTGTGATAAAATACCATATCTATTGAAAATATCTTTCTAATAAATGGTCACGTGATCCCCTTTAAGTAAGGATTGGCCTATCAAATTTTGAAAAATAATACATTTGTCTTGAATTCTTAAGACATAAGTTATGTGTACATAAGGTGTGCATATTGTGTACATATGACATGCATATTAATACATCAAGATGAATATCATTGTTTAATTTATTTTTTACCATTGATATGTCACTTCTTACTTATTTTTTAACAATATGTATTATATAATAGGATAGATTATTTTTTCTTTTTGTTCTAGAAGAATAAACCTAGAGATAACCAAGATTCTCAATTGCTTCATTTATTACTCAGCATTTGTCCCAGACATAGCCTATGTTGTGTCTCAACTTTACCTTTGTGGGTAAATTTTTTATTTAAGAGAAGTTCTTCTCATAAATACCTAATTCCATTTCTATACCTTTGGTATGTGGAAGAAAAGAGTTTTATCCCAAGGAATGTTTTGAATGAAACATAAGCACTATCAGATAAAGATATATACCATCGGGTAAGGTTTTATTTCATCGAGTAAGGATAGAACTAGTCAAGTAAGAATACTCACCATTGGATAAGAGAATTTGATATCAATTAAGTTTGTTTGACATTAGATAAGTCTTGATTCCATCATATAGGACCAATTTGATAAGGTCAATCACCATCGGGTAAGCATAATTATTATTAGGAAACCATAGAACATGTTGGATAAAGTTCTCTACTATAAGGTAAGCAATGCTATGGATAGATAACTCCCTTATTCATTGAATATGGTTAATGTGCATTGAATAAGGGGTTCTTTTATCAAACAAGGTCAAGATCTTTCGGGTAAGCATCAATTTTATTAGGTAAGACCTCATTTTTGTTTCCAAGTAAGGTCAAGTCATGACAAAAGAGAAAAAGTCTTCTCATTGGATAACTACATATCACATTGGGAGGGGATTCTTCTCTTAGATGAGCTGGATTATTTCTAGGATGAATCATATCATGATAAAAATGGGTGAGTTGTTTCCATCACAACTATTAGGAACAAGCATTTGATCATGAATTTTGAGAGGATTGGCACATGCTAATAATAAATGGAAGTTAGAATCAATATTAGAAACTCAGTTTGTATGCAATAATAAATATACATGTGTTTATTGCCTCTAGTCTATGTGACATGATTTACATACAAGATTTGGAAAAGAATATCAATGTAAATGGAAATTCATCATTTTGAACCATAATAATATGTAAGGTAGTCAAGAGTCTGTGTTGTTTAGTACAATCAAGTTTTAAGACATAAAATTTTGTATTCGAAAGATCACTAAGACATTATGGAGGATTTTGATGTTGTTATATTACAGCCCCATAATGAGTTTCATGGATCTTATTTATCAGAAATGCTAATCAAAGTAATATTGAAACTAGAAAGGTAGGCTCTAATCATTGACAAAGTAGTGAGACTGATTTCCCGATTGTGGGAGATTAGAGATGTACCCGATATACACCTAGAAGAGATCAAGTCAGTATTTAAGAGTATAAAGACTCAAAATTATTCTATGAAAAATCTTAAAAATTTCAATTGATACTATAATGCTAAGAATCTATAATATGCCCAAAGGAACTACCTAGCCCCGATCTCATATATTGGCTAATCCAAGTTTATTATCCAGTTGATAGGACTTTTAGGAAAATGAATGGTGATACAATATTCTCTATACAAGTGACAAATTTCAAGAGGGCATTTCACTAGAAATTAGATTGTGTGCCTATTGATCTATCAATTCTTTTATAATAAAGTGATCACTAAATAGCCAATGATTGATCATATCCTTTTCATTTCAATAGGACAAGATTGTGTATGTGATTTTTTCCATTGCCAAAAGCTTACTTGAAACTAAATTTTAATTCATGGATAACAATGATATAAATGCTTTTAGGTATTGAGGATAAGTTGTTGATTACAAAATGTATATTTTCTCTTATGCAAATTAATAGCACTAGAGGAAAGATATAGAGATTTGATTAGAGTAAATGGGTCTTTGATAAAATGCATGAAGATTTTATTGAGTTAAAAAGGGCTATTGTAAGGTATGATTTGATCTTTCCTAGGTTCTCATAGTATTCCATCCTCATATATTTCTTATTAGGGAAGTTACCAAAAGAAACTTTATATATGTTAGGAGCTATATAGGCTGATTGTATTCAGGGTATGATGAAAAATATTCACTAAATCGTGAGTGGGGTAGAAGAAATTTTTATTCACATAGAGTCCCACAATTGCATATTTTTGTAAAAGGAATACCACTACCATGCATTAACAAATCTTTGGTTGATTTTATGCTAGGTATTAGGGAATATTTTATCATGGAAAGTTTTTCTTATATAAAAGTATATAGGTCAAAACCTCCACCTAGGGCTCTCCCAATAGCATGCCCTATTTCTTTATTCATGTTGGAGTTAGTTATACAATCTACTGAAGATGGTAAAATTGGAATCATAAAAAAGTTTAAGAATCTTCCATGGTTAAAGTTTCCTTGTAAGTTTGGATTTTATATACTTAATTGTCATCAATCAATAGTTAACTCAATTGTTGATATGGATATGTTTTGTTTAGACTAGGTGAATTGGAGGCCTTTTGCTCCACATAATCATCATCAAATGCTTATGGGTGATATGAATATTCCTATTAGTGGAAGAAATAGTAATGACTATTTTGAGGATGAGTTAGCCCAAGTTGTTACAGTAAAAAATTGATTAAAGAAAGTCTAGAGATGATTCCAAGAAGAAGATAAAATTATACGATGAAAGGAATAGTTGGTATTTATTCTTCTTCATTGAGGATATGTAGAAATGAAATGTATGAAAGTTTGGGACCATTGTCAAGCAATGATTTGGACTTTTTATCAGAAAAAATAGTTAAGCATGAAGATACATACTGGTATAATTCTGAAGAAACTTCATTTGTGGAAAGTATAATACCTTCAAACCATTGAAAATTTAACTCTTACACTAATCTTATCAACAACTAGTGAATTTAAAAGGAAAAATATTTTCATTTTAATTCTATTATTTTGTGAAACAATCACATCAATTACTCTAAGAAAAGGAAAATTTATTTTTGTTTCAAAAATAAGATTACAATGTGATCTATATAAAGAAGGAGGAGGATTAGAGGAGGATCTTTTATCGATTAGTCAAGCTAGTTAGGTATGTTATTAGTGTCCATATCTTAGTTTTCACCATTTTTGAAGCATCTATTATTTGGTTTTTAGGAAATGATCTGTAAAAGCATGTTATTGTTGATTTATATAGCATAACCTCAAAGGGTTTGGTCTGGTTTTGTTCTCCACTTCCAGCAATGGTAGGATCCTTGAAAGAGTAGAAGGTGGTTGGGATGTGCTCATGTTGGTTTTATGCTCAATCTTTGATTTATAGGTTGGTTCCTATCTATATTTAAGGTTTAAAGTAACTGGAAAGAAGTGAAAGGATAAAGAGTTAGAGAAAAGAGAGAAGTAAATGAAATGAAATTTAGAATAAGAAATATGCAACCTAGGTATTACAGTATAGGTAGCAATCCATGGCCAAGATCAAGAATAGCAAGCTATCTCACATCTAGGGTCTCGCAATTACAATACATAGCCATAATTTGAAAAAAACATTTCACACATAACATTCACAAAAGCAATAAACAACCACTTTGTTGCAACAGGGAAAAGCATTGTCTATTTGTATTATCATATGTGAAGATATCTTATAGATTTGGGAAAATTTGCTAAAATATTCGATCTTTTTCATCTCTAAAAGTTAGTTATTTATAAATCCTTCCCCCGTTCCTAGGTGGCTATGTTTCACTAATATACATAATTTCTCACATTGAATGAAGCAATTAAAATAGCAATATTTACAATAAATACCATAACTATGCTAGATTAAACAGTGAATAAGTACTAATCAACATGACCATATAGGAATTTGTATTTTCTAGGTTGTTATGTACATAAAGTTGCACTTCTTCTGACATGTCATTGACTGCTTCATCTTTGGCCCTATAGTTTTTTTAGGATAACATTGTAGCTGATTGAATAATTATTTATTTGTAAATTAATGGGTATGATTTGGCACTATGCTCTATTGGTTGCTATCTACTTCTCTACAACCTTTATGATCTTTACTATAAATGTGAGTAATCAAAGTAATGGTGGTTGGTAAACATTATGTTAACTTGGTTCAAGATGAAACTACCATTGTTATATGGAAATGAGTTGGTGTCGACACATTAAATGGGCCCCAAGGGTCAAATACATAAGATACATTGGACCCAAGTGTTCCTTCTTATGCATTACTCTTACCTTAGCTTGGTGGGTTCTATTTTCTTCATCTGGGCTTCGTTTATGATCTAGCTCTTCTGGGACCCACTGATTTTAGTCAAAAACTATGATATCATCACTTAGAATCGATGATCTCTATTTGATGTCTTCATAAATCTTCACCTGTCATTGCTTGTTCCAGGACCTGCTTATTTCAATCAAAAACTATGACATCATCTCTTAGAATTGGTGGGCTTTGTTGGATGTCTTCATAAATCTTCACCTGCCATTGCTTATTCCAAGACCCACTAATTTTAGTCAAAAACTATGATATCATCACTCAAAATTGATGGACTTTATTTGATGTCTTCATAAATCTTCACCTACCATTTCTTATTCTAGGACTCGCTAATTTCAGTCAAAAACTATAACATCATCACTTAGAATCGATGGGCTCTATTTGATGTCTTCATAAATCTTCACCTGTCATTGCTTATTCTGGGACCCACTAATTTTAGTCAAAATCTATGACATCATCACTTAGAATCGATGGGCTCTATTAGATGTCTTAGATCTAAATTTATACAACTCTCAGACACTTTTATTTACAATTTTTGAACACTCTAAGGGAATGAAATGAGAATAGAAGGAATTGGTAAAAATAATGAAAGAAGAAAATAATTTACAACTCTCAGAGACTTGTATTTACATAACTCCTATACATTCTAAGGGGATGAATATAACTCCCAGACACTCTATTATTTACATAACTCCTGGAGACTTGTATTTACATAACTCTCGGATAATTTAAGGGAATGAATATAACTCCTAGACATTCTAAGGGAATGAAATTAGAATGGAAATAATTTGTGAAAAGAACTTTTGATAAGAATGAAAGAATAAAAGTATGATTCTTTATTACCCCAATTCAGAGTGTAATTTTCAAAGAATACAATCTTTTGGCAACTGGAGAATGGGATTCTCTACTTGTTGCTTTCAATAGCTTCTTCAGAGGTAAACTTGGTAGAGGTCTTAGCTGCTAGAATCTGATCTACTAGGAGGAATGGATGCATATTTTTATTTAGATATCTAAGATCTTTATATTCAATCTATGATAAGATAGGGAATGTCTTAATCTTCACTGTATCTACTCTAAACCCTATCAGAACATTTTCTAGCCTTTCAGCATGCAAAAATCTTATGATTGCTTCCCAAGAAAGCTCATTTATTTGCTATAAGTTTGATATTTGCTTCTTAGAAAAGGACTGTTCAAGAACTTGAGTGGTATTGGCTACCCAATTGGTAGCACTACCCTGTACATTTTGTTCTTCCCACAATTTGAGAGCTTTCATCTCAATCAAAGAATTAAATAATTTGTTAATGAATCTTAGATTTGTTGTGAGCTGATGCTTATTAATATCCATGTTGAAAACCAAATTTTGAATTTCACATATATCTCATATCCTCCTTAGATACAACTATCTTGGTTTGGGAGTGATCATTGTTATGTCCTTTTCAATCAAGACCCTTAACTAGGCCTACATGTTTTCTAAGACTGACCTGGGTGTGTCTAAAGCAAGTTGATGGAGAGCATTTTGAGTGTGGAACTGCTTGATTTCCTATATTATTTGTTCCTTCAGTAGATGGAAGTGTGATAATGTTATCATTTTGTCTCTGACTTTCTCCACCAAGGATTTTTTGAAATTCTTTATGAGTAATAACAACTTTGAATTGTCATCAAATAAAACTTTATTTATTGCAATGATAGTTTGTAGCTTGGTCTCAACTTGCTTGACCTTCTGATCATCAATGATAATAGCTTGAGCTTTGATATCTTATATTATTTGATTTGCAGCATCTAACTCAGCTTTTGTTATTGTTATGCTCTTATCAAATTCTAATTTCTACTTGTCAAGCTTTGCAATCAAGTCTCTATTTTTATTCTGCAACTTGGCTACTATTTTTCATTAAGGGAGTAGTCTTTCTTAAATTGATCTATTTTTTTGTTTAATTTTTTTATCTTAGTCTCCATTGCTTAAAGACTTTTTTTGGCTTCCATTGAAGTATTTACCAGGAATCTTGACTGGTTAATTGTTGGTGCACTCTGCATATTTACATCAATTATTATCATGGGAGTAGTTTCTAGTTTCCCTTCTTTGAAAGGCATCTATGCTATTTTAATATCTCCTATTTATGTCACCTTGCTCAAAATTCTCAATTGTTGCTTAGGGAGAATAGGAGGCTTATCAATAAAATTTGCCCAATCAATGGACTGTATAATTTGTGTAGAAAAAATAGATTTTATTTCATTTTGCGAGGCTATAGAAATCAAAGAATGGAAAGGAGTGATTCCACCTAAAGTAGATGTCACAACCTATTGGGTGGTTTGTGATTGCTGGGGAGGTGTTAAGTATTGAACTTCTATTTCTCCCTCTACCTCTTCCATGACCTTATCATCATCATCAGCTTTGTCCATTGGGTTGGAGTTTTCTTCTTTCTAGATTCATCATCACCATCATCGCCTGGTCCTCCTCCAAGTGTAGTTGTTGTAGCTCTACTAGATTTAAGTATGCTTCCCCCACCTTATTGAGTTTGGTTTTGCTCTTTTTTTGAGGTTTATTCTTATGCTTGGGCTCCTTATGTAGCACTAGTGTTTGCATCTTGCAACTCTTTTAACTCTTTTGTATCAAAAATCTCTACCTCTTTTGCCACTACCTTTGGAACTTTTTCTATAGCCTTTGAAGGTGGAGATGCAGTCATTTTTTACTATGACCTTGTCATAGTGGTGCGAGGCTTTTTTACAAGCCTTTCTTCTTTCTCTGGAGTTTGTTGTTTTTTAGTAAGGGTTTGAATTCTCCTTTTCTTCTTTGGAGAAGACTACCAGGAAGAGGTGGTAGTGTCTAAGGGATTTTGCTCCGTTGAATGATTTTCCTACTTATATTGGCTTTGCTCTTGTAGCAAATTTTCCTTGAAAATGAGGAGGAAGGGGATGCCCCAACTCTGGCAAGGGATCTTTGGCATATTCAACCTCCTAGAACTTGTCATATTTGAATTTCTCAAATAATTCACTCTCTATGTGGTGAATTTTTGTTGGATACTCAAATATGAACTTTGTAAAATAATGAATTTTATTGGGACCCCACCCAAGATTTGTTAACTGGGTGAGGACTTCTGAGTTGAGGAAAAAATCTTGTCACTTATTTTTCTAGTTTCTATATTTCTTTATCCCCTCAAGGGCCATCCAAGCCTTATTCAAGGGTGTGAATTCTCAATCAATGTACATTTCTGCCTCTTGTTCAATTTTATTTACAAAATATTCTACATGAGGTCTACTCTCATAAACAAAAGCTGGATGTTTTTTGGTTGACCTTATTACTTGGGTCATTTCTCCTAAAGGGTCATACATCCATGGAACTTCCACCATATCTAATTTAAAATTTTGTACAATGAATTTTGCTATATTTTCTTTACATCCTATTTCTAAAAGAGTAAAATTTTTAGTAGAAGCTAGTATATCTATAATAGATTTAAAATTACCCTAAACCTATATTTGGTCTCTATGGCACAAATTTGTCTTTCCATTTCTATTGAATACAGCTGGGGGATTACATACTTGGGTAATAAAAAAGGTTTCTCAAAATACCCATACCTGATTATTATGATGCGATATCTTAAGAAGTACTAGTCATCAATTTTGTTTCCTCCCTGTAGCTCCCTCATTGTACTTTTATGTAGTCTGCTAGGGAGTTTTTCGATTAAAATTTATACTATTGTTACATAGAACTTGTCCATGAACTCGTAGTACAACCCATGGAACTTACTCAAAATTGGTACCATCAAGTCGATTGGTATTGGTGTAGCATTGGGATTCATCAATTGAATTAGCAACCCTACCTCTACAAGTTTATCAAGGTTTTGATGGGTGAAGAGCCACCAAAGATATGAAGAGTGTCTGAAGTTTAATTTTTCAATTTTGAATAGACACCTCTTTATTTCATTAGAAATAAAAGTTGGGAAGTCATAGCAGACATGAATCTCTGTAATATTATAATCCATACATACCATGGCTTCATCTACTTCAATTTGGGTTTTCTTTCCTAGAATAACTATTAGTGCCTGTAACACTTTTCTATCCCTTTTTCTTTTAAACAGGGCCATCTAATAGCTTGGCTAGAGTTGGGTGTTCCTACCATTTTGATATCTTCTACTAATCCAACTCACCATCTCATCTTGAATGACATAGAATTCATTCTTCTCCTTTTTTAAATCAATTTATTTCTTCACATGAAAATTCTAGTTAACTAGAACAGCAAACACTTGGATGATGGAATTAGGAGAGTAATCTAGTACTGCTTCAAACTTTGGCTCTGATGCATCTCCCTCTTTTTTGTTTTTGAACATTCCTATTTGGTAACCCTTCTGGCCATGTCTGTGTGCTAATGAATACAACAGCTCAAGGAAAGTAAATGACTCATAGGGCACATAATAAGTTAGCCCTTGGTCAATCATGAAATCCCTTTTTGAATGAGCCAATGACTTCCCCTTTCTAGTGACCTTGGGTGACATGTGCTGCAGATGAATGTGATTGGGGTAGACTCTCCATATGTCCAGGTGATTGATCACCCCATCTCAATCCAGTTTACTCTTGGGGCATTCTCAAGATATTCTTCTTGCATGGTCAAAAGGTCAGCACTGACTTGATCTATTTCAGCTATAGAGGATGATTGAAAAGTTGCCATGATATCAACACCCTTTCTTGAACCTCTAATTATCATTTGAAAATGGTAATCTAGGCTATGCAAGGTCCTGCAACTTTATATCTCTTGATTCAATTCATCTCTAAAATCTGTAAGTTTTGAATGCTCTAGAAACTTGTGTGCATGAAATTGGTTAAGTGTTGAACTAGAGGGTATGGGGGGAGTTTTATTCATCCAAGGTTGGTGAGATTTTCATTAATGGAAATTAATATTTGAGGATCTTGAGACCTGTTCATTATACGGATTGAGCTAGCATAAGTTGGATAAGTAGTTTCAAAGCATGCCAAACTTAACTTGTGGTACTTGTGCGATGGTTTGTGAAATTTGAGTAAATCTTTCCTTAAATGCTACCTTATTCAATTGCCGATTGAGCAGTGCATCGATATTAACTCTTGATAATACTAAATTAATGTTGAACATTAATGGCTACCTACTTTTTGAGAACTATGTCCAAAAGATGTACAAGTCCCTCTTTTTTTTCTTTTTTTGAAAACTATTTACAATATATATTGCTTTACAGGTACTACAAGATCATCTCATCACTCAATAATGTTTCAAATAGATCCTGTTGATGGGAACAGGTAATTCTTGGGATCTGATAATATCTTGTAATTTCAATGCATTACTTTGCATGGTTTGAGTGATGATGTAAGGCTCACTCTAAAGAGAATCAAATTTTTGGTATTTTTCGGGCTTTGCTCTTTCCTCATCCCATTTGAGGATAATATCACCTCGTTCAAACTTCACCCAAGAAGATTTTTTCTTATCAAACCACTTCTTGACAATGTGTTGGTGATGTTGGAATGATTCATATGTTTTTTTTATCCTCCTCCAATTTCAAGAGCTAACTATACCTGAATTTTAGCGGCTCAAAGTGATGGTCCTCCATTTCTTACAAGATTTTCAATGCTAGTAACTCCATGTGTATTGGCAACATAGGTATTTTACCATATATCAATGCATATGGTGATGTCTTTGTTGTTGATTTTATGCTGATCCTATCTTCCCATAATGTAAAGTCTAATTGTGTATGCCATTGTCTAGGATGCCCTTTAATTATTTTCTTGATGATCTGAGTTAGATTTTTTTTAGTTGATTCGACTGATCCATTACCTTATGGATAATAGTTTGAAGAGAATAACTAGTACACTCCATATTGACCCACAAAGCTTGACAAATTACCTCCAATAAATGCCAAGCCATTATTTGACATAATAGTCTATGGGATTCCAAAGCAAGTGATTATCCTTTTAATCATTTCTATCACCACTTCTTGATCTACATTTTTACATGGCATAGCTTCTCACCATCTAGTGAAGTAATTTGTTGTAGTAAAAATAAACTTGTGGTTTGTCAAGGAATTTGGGTTTATAACACCAATAAAATCTATACCATTATTGAAAGGGTTCTTCGACTACCACAAGTTTAAGAGACATTACAGCTTGTCTCCTCTTTCCCACAAATATACTGCATTTGTCACATTTTTGAGAAATCTTGAATGAATCTTGAAATATAGTGGATCACTAATATGCATCTTGTAATACATTTATTACTGTAGTTGGTCCACTATAATGCCCACCAGAGAATCTGTAATGAAATTCATGCAATATTCTATGGTATTCATCTTAAGTCACACATCTTAATAGGGTTTGATCAAAAAACATTTTGTACATACGATCATCTATCATGATAAAATTGAGGGCATGCAACTTGAATCTCCTTCTTTGAAATTTGTCTAGAGCTTAAGAGCACTTGTCAGTTTGGAAATAAAACATGATTTGTTTAATCTAATCACTTTCTTGATTGAGTTACTGTTCATCCTCCATAAGAGTGATCATATGTGAAGATTTAGGTATATTTTCATAGAGAGCCTTGCCTCTAATTAGCTTAGTTGGCTTAATTTCTATATCATATTCTATTATTTTAGTAATCCAACCAGCCTTTCCTTCACCTAGATCTCCTTATATAACATAATTTCTTACATCTGGATGGATAGTACATACAAGGATTCTGTTATGGGAGACATAATGCTTGAATTTTTTAAGCCCCTTCATTATGGAAAATATTTTTTTTTAATAAATGAGTACCTTTGCTAGTGTTGATGCAGTGTTTGACTATGAAAGGCAAACGGATGTTCTTCATTGTTGTCATCCTTTTATGCTAGAATTGTAGCAATGCTCCTATCTTCTCTATATGCATACATGAAATCTTTTGCCATATCAGGATTTTAAGCACAGGAGCCTCTGTTATAGCCTTTTTTATTTCTTTGAAGACTACTTTTTGCTTTATATGACCAAGAAAATACATCTTTCTTTATCATTGAAGTGATTGGGGATACAATCTCTGAAAAATTATTGATGAATTTTCTAACAAAATTGATTTGACCAAGGAATGATTGCAAGGCCTTCTTATCATAGGGAAGTGGCAATGCTTCTATAGCTTTTACTCTATCTGGATCCATTGCTAATCCCTCTTTTGAGACAATGTGGCCAAGTAATTTTCCTTTGTTGACCATAAAAATTGATTTTTTTGGATTTATTGAAATACCAAATTTCATGCATTTTCAAAGACTTGTCTAAGATGTTCTAGGTGATCATTTTTGCTTCTGGAGAAAACTATGATATCATCTAGATAGATCAATATAATCTTATTTACTAGTTCATCAAATGCATGATCCATGGCTCTTTCAAAGGTATCCCTTGCATTAGAAAGACCAAATGGCATTCTTTGAAAAGCAAATGTCCCCCATTTAGTTGTAAATGCAGTTTTGAATTGATCTTCATCTTTCACCCAAATTTGGTTAAATCCTGAGTAACCATCAATCATTAAAAATTATCAAGCTCTAGCTACTATATGTAAGATCTACTCCATAGGAGGGAGAGGATAATTATCTTTAAGAGACACTTGATTCAAATTTCTGAAATCAACACAGAGTCTGATTTCTCCATTTTTCTTTCTAACAAGAATTAGATTTGTAACCCAAGAAGAATGCTTGATAGGATAAATAATTTTTGAATCGAGTATCTTGATTAACTCTTGTTTCATAGCTTCTTCTATTTTTGGGTTGACTGGTCTTTATTTTTTCCTGTATGGTTTGACATCTAGTTCAAGCTCAATTATGTGTTGGATGATACTCTTGTCATATGTCTTAAGATTATCATAATTCTAGGCAATTACTTGGGAAAAATTATGATAAATTTGAGATATAATAGCCTTTTTTGTATCAAAACACTCTGAACCAACTTTTACATACTTCTTGGGTTCTACTTTCAACTCAACATAATTCTCCTTTATAATGGCCAAAGACTTAGCCTTTTGGACATCTTTTGAATCAAATAGTCTTTCAAAAGAGTGTAATCCTTTTGGCATAACATTGTTTCTAAGTTTAATAACATCTTATTCTTGAAACTAATCAAGCATTTCATGAATACTAAAAGTGTGAGTCACTGCTTCATCCAAGAGGAAGTTCAAATATGCTCATCGAAGTTGAATACTTGCCAAAAGTTTGCAACATCATGTACTGAAGGACTACATTGAACTTTGACTCCAAGAGCTCCTCTTTTATAATGAGCAAGATTATAATGTGCCCCTCTTCTAGAGGGTGCATCAGCTATTTAATTGTACTTTATAGGAACATATGTAAAATTGATAGCCAAGAATGACTCCAATAAATCCTACACTCTATTCTTGTATTTCTTCAGATAATGATGTTATGCACTAATCTGATTCCTGACCTGCTTAATGATCAATTATAAATCACTATGTAAAATCAAGAACTTGATGCATATACCGATTGCTTTAGATACCCTAAACAAAGGGCTTCATACTCAGCAACATTATTTATACAAGTCCATATGAATTGGAAGGAGAATCTTTTAGTATTTTCTTTTAGAGATTTGAACACCACTCCAGCTCCACATCCATGTTTACATCAGGATCCATCAAAATACATCATCCATATCTCATGTTCTTTATCAATAATGACCAAGATTGGCTGATTTTTCTCATATAAATAGTAATTTCCTATACCAACATCTGTGACCTGATAATTCAGGTCAATTATTGAAAGAAATTTAATTGTTAGTAGTGATTCCCTTAGTGTGTCACTTTCAAATACTTCCACTAGTTGTGGACCATTCATATAGTTTTGTTCAGTGATCTTTTTCAGATGGATAGTTTTGGTGCCTTCATTCAGAATTTTTACCTATTTATCTTGGAAAGGAAGTAGAAGGTGATCGTAGTATAAAGTTACGTATCCTCTCAATTTAGCAATAAATTCTCTAGAAACACATATTCCAAATAAAGGTGGAAGATAAACTACGATAATATCTTGGACAACATGAATATCAAGCAAAGCATTTAAAGTTATTTGAACTCTTTTGATACTACCAAATACATCTATTGAGGAAGAATCTAATTGTATGACACCATCAATACATCTTGTAATATATAGCTTCATTTCATCTACAACAGCTTTAGGGATCATAGTTATTGCAGCTCTAGTACCAATCATATAGTTGTTTACTACCCAACCTTCTAGTCTTAGAGATAAATAGAAAGGTGGGGGCCTTGTTATACCTATTGGAGCTGGAGGGACATCATCAGACATTGCATAGATAGGATTCCCTTCATTTACCCTTTTTTAACTATTTCTTAACTTCAAAGCTTCTTGCAAAAGATCTAATTAACCTGGTATATTTAATGCATCAAACATAGTCATCTAGAAGGATTTTTCTTCAATTCTTCCATAATATTATACAGAGCATATGGGATGAACTTACTTGGTTTTGCTTGTTGATGTATTTTGATGGATCCTGATGTAAACATGGATGTGGAGCTGGAGTGGTGTTC
>Ga0181469_100448_pt1 | contig 15503 bp, 14 predicted proteins | sample InSIn2SAF170_2_FD_119081 | JGI IMG/M metagenome (GOLD analysis project Ga0181469, IMG submission 119081) | Clean room microbial communities from NASA Spacecraft Assembly Facility at Jet Propulsion Laboratory, Pasadena, California, USA -... ... | reverse complement strand
ACTCAAGGTGACGCCGCAATTGCACTTATCTGGTATCTATGTCAGTATCATACTTCCTCACTTCGAGTATATGGAAAGTCTCGTCTTTCGAATCCATCACCGCGATCCGCAAATGCAGAATACCCTCCTTCCGAAGCCACAGTGAAATCGGAGCAAGCGGTGGCATTTTAACAAACGTATCTTGTGCGCTGCACGTTGCCAGCCATAGGCTTTCTATTTTTGCAAAGTCGGCTGCGCTCCAAAGGCCAAGTTGTAGTCGACCATCGTCGGCATTTCGCTCCATTCTGATCTCCAGGTATGAACACAGAACTCGGTCCCACATGAACGGGTATGTGGTCTGATTGAACGTGTAGCCTGGCAAATTGGCCGGAACCTCTTTCGTGGCGCTTTCTTCTTCGAATTCCAGCCCAATGGCGTAGTCAACTCGTCTCCTTTGTACAGCGCTATTTCATGTGTTGAGGGAAGAAGGTCTTGCGGTGAACTTGAACTGTCTTCCTGGGTTTGGTCAGTTAGTCTGCCGGCAGTCACAAGGTCCAAACTCACATGTCGATCACATAGATAAAGTTCGTGTGCTGACAGATTCTTCTGGCAAGCTGAAGCGTAGGATGAACGACCAGGTCGCTCCAAGTCTCTTCCGGAACCGTGCGCCGTTGGCAGTGTTCGCTATGGTCAAGGATGTCCTCCACCTCAAGCCTTATGCTGCTATTTGTAGTCAACTCAGCGTCACTCATAGAGTCGATCATGTTAACAGCTATCAGAAAGTAGCCTTCACAGCTCAGAAACTCCATGAATTCGGCTTTCTTTACCCAACATTGAAGCTCGCCATACACTTTGGCAACAATAAGGTCACGTAGGCCTCAATCGTGCGATGGTGTGGTAGCATACAGCTCCCGGAAGATACCAAAAAGGTCGTCCGCCAACTCCATCTGCCGGCGCGCCTTGTCGAAATGCAGCGCAGTGATGGATTCGAAAGACGAGACTTTCCATATACTCGAAGTGAGGAAGTATGATACTGACATAGATACCAGATAAGTGCAATTGCGGCGTCACCTTGAGTGCAAGCGTTTTTGTTACCACCGTCACAGTTGGAGCCGCTATAGAACAGTTGTAGCCCAAAATGGTTAGACTCTTGTTTGAGTCTCTGACCAATGAACCACGATCTGTGTAGCACTGCGTAAAAGCAATACTTACTGTAGTCAAATAACAGTGTCATTCTTAAGATTTTCATTATGGATCCTGGTCGTTACGACGCCTTCGTTATAAATACGTGCATAACTCTCCACAAATCCTTGGTCTTGTTCAATGAGCCTAGTGTTTGCATCGCAGCATCAGTTTGTGACTTATATCTGTTTTGAAATGTTACAGTAACGTCTCCTCGCATCATCGAATAAAACGTACGCTACCTTGACCTGTACCTCGAAGTGCTGTCCAGTAAGTGATGTCCTTCACGTAGCGTCGAGCAGTGCCCGACATCACCTGGCCTTTCTCCACCAGTAACGTGTGATCCTGATCCTCGTGCAGCAAGTCGAGATCGTACCCATGCCCGATCAGAAAGTCGGTGGCCTTCTGATATTCCGCCTTCTGAGCCGTACTTCGTACTCGCGACTTCAGCCAGTCGCAGTATCGTTATAAGTTGACATCGTGAAGGCCAGGAATGTCGATTCGCTTCACCTCGGCCTTTCGCTCGATCTTGGGCCCAGGCGAAGCAGCCTGGGGCAGGACAAGTTGGATAGGGGGCATGTTTGCTGCCGCCGTAGTGGTGTTCAGTCTCTTGTTTCGACTGCTTTGTTCTTCTTCTAGATAGATCTGCTGTCGGAGTTCGTCAGGTACATCGTCGTGGGTCTCGAGCGGATGCCCCCACTGATAATGTTGTATCAAAACTCGGAGGTGATGTGTTTTTAATTTGTACCGCTTGTTGGTGTGCGAGTCTTGCCAGCAATAGGGCTCAAGAGTGCACGGAGGACCCGGACAGCGCATTTTGGCGTACACGTGCCGCCAGGCCGATGGCTGTCCCATCGACGATTCTTCCGCGTCAATCTCGGCATTACGCTGCGCCATTAGCTGTTGAGTGGCAGTTCCTCCTACCCTCCGCCTCTTATGCTGTTGGTTCAGTGGACGAGTGGATGTCTCAGTCTCCACGTACTGTAGAGAGATGTCCACCCGAAGTCTCTTGCCTTGTTGGAACAGGTCGCTCCACTCGAGTAGTTTCCTCTCCACCTTCGACCAGTCGACGTTGGTTGCTTCGAACTGTTTGATCCAAGGACGCGCTGATCGGCCGGTGACACTCGCTACGATGTCGGTCACTTTAGCACGAACGCTGTCCAGACAGCGGTTGTCTTTCTGTAGTTTTTCATCTAAGCGAGCCTGCAGAACCTGTTGCCAGAAAGCCGCTGGACTCAGCACGACGTTCTCTTCCGTCTCTTTGAAGATGACCGTCTTGTTGACTTTCACCTTCCACTCCACGTTGTAGCGAATATACAACGGAGGCACTTCGTCTTACACGTGGTCACTGCTCCAGCGCTGTAGTGAGATGAAGCCCAATGCCCTAGGTTCTGGCTCAAGTGACGCGGCAGAGCGAGACGGAGACCACTGGTGGACATCTGAACTGTCGCTGTACACGCCTGGTGTTAGCACATTAAACATATCAGAATACTGTGTCCATTGTCCAAGAACCGCGGGTGAACGACGACTGCGAGACTGCGGATCGTCTTCTCCCTCAGATTGCGCAGAAACCGGGTCTGCACCGAACCCCGACATCAAACTCATGATCGAAATGCAATGCTGTGCTCTTGCTGTAATTTAGAGCCCAGTCTAACGGGTGTATTGCCTCACTCACAGCATCGTAGAGCGATTCTCGTCCTGCAACAAAGGATCGGATTGCGGAGTTTCTCCGCGCTTCCATTGCGCACATGTTTTCTCACTTTCTTTGTCTTCCCGTCTTGAGCACCACCTCTTCGCTGCACGAACTAAGTGCGTCGCGTCCAAACCCACAATTATATACGTCCATATCGCCTTTTATAGGTTTTTTTCACAAGTTTGCGAGCAGGAAGATCACAGCGATTCTCTGTCGCAGTCTCACCTTGAAGTCGCGACGTGCAATTCGTTAGGATGGATACGGTCACGACGTAGCTCAGATCATGCTCTATGTTCGACATTTCTCGGGTATCGTGTGTTCAGTGAAGGCAGCGCATCTTGTATTCATCCGGTCGTAGTCATCGGGACAGGTTAGTCGCGGGAACAAGCTTGCTCCATACAAAGGGGAGGGAGCATAGTCGAAGATAGTAGAGTCTGCAAGCAGGTGCTGAGCAGCTGACAGTACGGGAAGGCGAACGACAACACATCGAAGGATTGACTGGCCATGAAGTAGTTGTAGAACACTTTTTACGATCTGTCAGATTTTGCCTCGAAAATTGGTGGGGTGCTTGCTATTATACCATAAATTATGGAGGGGTTGGCCTGACAGGTTAGTCGGCAACAAAGACCGAACTAGACTAGCCATTGTTGTAGCATTACGGAGTACAACTGGACACTTTTACAGGACGGTAAGATTACATCGGAGATTTATTGTGGCCCTTTCCGATTGGGCGATAATGAAGGTCAAAGCTTTGCCGCGACCGTGTTAGTGTTAGAAGCAGTGGGGATGATTTCTGGCCGTTGGAACAAATTTTGAGCATTCCAGGTGACGCCGCAGTTGCACTTATCTTGTACGACCAGGCTGCTAAGAGCAATTAAGGCAGTAGCTGCAGTCATGGATTGTGGCTGCCCTGGTTCAAACGCCACATACGGTTCGAGGAGAGGAAAGTCTTGAGCAACTGAGAACTACAAGAATCCTTGCCGGTGACGAGGATTCTCTGCCCGTGTCTTGTCCCATCCACCACACGACACAGTACACGTCGCTGCAGGCCTGCCGGCAAATCTTCTTGAGAGATCAAACTCGCTGTGTTCAAGCGCGAGGCACGAGAGTTGAGAGTCGATCTTTGAAGGAACGAGGGATGCGAGATGTGCTCCGCTACAGAACTATAACAGATCTTGAAAATCAAGCTCCGTGCTGATTTCTTCCCCGGTCCTTCACGTCACATCTCACTGCAAATAATTATTGATCATGGCTCGTGACCCACAACGAGATTGGTAGACGAGATACAGGAATGACGGCCAATCGGAGTGGTCAAAGGCCCTCGAATTTTGACTGTAACGCAGTTACAAGAACTTTGGTAAGGTATGCAATTCGACACCCGTTTTCATCAATGCAGTTGGCGCGGTGTATGCATTGGTTTGCTGCGACACGTGTACGTGGTGAAGCCGAGAGATGATGCATCTTGTGTGTGTATAGCAAATATCGGGGTGTCAGTAAGTTTAAGCATACTCCTGCCGCTGTTGCGTTGAAAAATTCGAGCCATACGTAAACCGAATCCATCTGCTTGATCAAAGACGTAACGATACCACCTCATCGAAAGACAAACCTACATACCTACATGCCTACGTACTACCAAGATCGGTAGCGACATCATACCGACGCTCACGAAACAAATATATATCGTCCGTATGTAAACTACATGATTGTACCGACAGAGTCCCGCTTGCTCGACAAAGCACACTTGTATATAGGTACGATCCGTTTCTGTGTTGTTATTGAAGACATAATTTATGTAGTGTGAGTACCTTTCCCAATGCATCTGTTGGTCTGGAGTGGTTTGGCCGCTGATGGACCCCGAGTGGGTGACCATACAGTCCTCTGCATGGCGTCTGCTGGGAAATGTCAAAATCACGCATCACTTGCGATAAGATTAGATCACGATATGGCTCCAGAGTCTGATCGAATTAGGTCTTTATGATAGATCATCGTTAAGAAAAGCTGTGGAAGACCTACGCGGTGCCTATTGCAGAGTCAGTCACGTTTGTTTCATGAAGGTAGCGGAGATTCGCTGCAAACGACTGGCAAGGTTCCGGCTTTTCGTACTACATTTCACGTGCGCCGGAGGCTCAGGACCGTCTCATAAAGTGCCACGCCCAAAATTGCACTACATACGCTGTGCCACGCGCACGATAGGTATTTCGTCCTCCTACTTGCGTGGTGAACCATGCCTCAAATCAGCCAGCGTGTCCCAATACAATCCGCTTTGGTCAACCTTGCGCCGGAGCTTCTCGATCTTGTCTTCGAGTATCTAGGTCCAGAACACCAACATGAAGGCTTGCAATTCTACTCGGCTTGGTCATATGGGAAGTCACTAATCATGACCTGCTCGTTGCTGTATATGCGTCTTCGCAAGCACGTCCTTCGCCGCGTGTCAATCTACGCCTGCGCCAGCAATTGCCACGGCTGGCAAGCCTTCCTCCATGCGGTTTCCGCACCTGCGGCGGCCAGCGAAATTCGCCACCTTAATCTCAAATGGTGTCGATGTCACCCCCACCGGCGTGTCTCTTTTGACCCAGGAGAGCCAGCACATCGTGTTCTTCAGCACGCCACATACATCCAGAGCTTGAGGTATTTTCTTTTTATCTTATGCATGGATAGGGTTCATGTTGGCTGATGGTTTCCAGTAATATTTCCCCTCCCTTCGCGACCCGCCGACTGCTGCCACTACATGACCACTTTCGGTACACCAATCTAATCACATTAAGGACAAGCGAGCACGACCTTTCCATATGCAAAGAGTCGGTCCTGAGCACGCTACGTGTTCTCTATATCCATATTGCCGGACACCAGCCTGCCATCGAGAGCCTGCCACCAATGGCCAGATTGCAGGTACTGCACATAGTCGTTCCCGGTGACTGGGAGACTCGCAAGACGCCGCTGGTGAACGCTACCGGCGCGCCAGCGTTGAAGCGTGTCGTTATCAGGATAGATCGCTGGCTGTACAGCAATATAGCGTCTCTTCGCGCGCTGGTATCTCCGGCGACGATCTCTTCCACACAACCTGAAATTGAGATTTGTCCCATTGACCGTGAGTTTATATATCGCAAAGACCTCGAGCTCTAGCGGTCCAAGATATCATTGCATTACACGGAGATTGCCATCATGTTGTAGTTCTTCATTTGCGACGGACGTTTTCTGACTCACCTCATCCAACGGTGACGCTGCGTTGTGTTTCGTGCCGTGTTTGCAAGTACTTCACGCCGAATAATATGTATGGGAGCGTCCTGGCTTGTAACCGCATCGGTGGATAGGTACCTGCACCTGCTCAGAGTTTGATAATACCCAGCTCGAAATAAACCACATAACTCAAAGGTTCTTGACTTGGTTTGCTTGAAGCACCGACAAAAAGTTTTTGCCTCGATAAACTGTTGATCGAAGCATCGTGGCTTTGGCGGACGATCGCCAAGCAATGTGCGTTGGGTCGGAGTACGCAGTAGCATGTCGACATACAGATCGCACTTTGTCCTCAGCCATGACATCTGGTATATTCACAGAAGAAGCAAAGTGACGATTGTAAGGTGTGCAAGGGATTGAATCAAAGCCTGGCCTTCGAACAGACCAAGATATAGTCAGAATGCTCAGTTCATTGCGTCCGACACTGCATATGCCCAAACTACGTACCAAGAGTCGTGCGTCACGCCTTATGGTGCAATTTCAACACGAACACGATAGTAAGTGCCGACCCCAGTAAAAGCAAGATTACAGTCATAATACCCAAGAGCATATGTTGTTTCCGTCGAGCGTTTCTAGCCTTGTCGACCGCCCTATCGAGATGAGCCACACCTTCAACAGCATTTTTGGCCCCTTCCTCAGTGCGTTCCTCGATCTCTCTTATCTTTAGATCAGATCCCACCACTATGTCCGACACCGCTTCAAAGAGCTCAGCCACATGTTGCACCTTACTTTCGATGTCTTCTAGCTCTTGATGACGGGATCTGTTGGCAGAGTGAACGGATTGGACGGATCGCAACTGGCCCGTCAGAGTCACCACAAATTAACGAATCTAGGAAACTCACCATTTGAAGGTCACTATTGTCAGAAGGCGAGGCTGCACACACTCTGTCGTCACTATCGTTGGGAGGCTTCGGAGGAATTGGCTGCTTTTTAAGCATTCGGTTATGCAGTGAACGATATTGGCCATGTAAACGGTGGATGTCTTGTCGGAGACGTCGTTTCTCATCGTCGACTGTTGTGTCCAGGTGCTTGGACAAGTCTTCACGTTTCGATTTTGCGTTCCCGAACAGTGATCGAAGTAGGCCTTCAGAGCTTCCGATCGGTCTTTGCAAGGTTTCGTTAATCTGGTTGTGGACGGTAATGACATCCTCAATCTCGTGGAAGAATTTGGTACCGAAAGTTTCCCAACGTGCGGAACCAGACGACAAAGCAGACGAGATCGCCATGTGTTTTTCCTAGGCCACAATCGGTTCCGATGGAATGAGGTTCGCAACGCATACCAGGTTTATACACCAGTTGGCGAACAATTTGCCGTAGTGAAATCACCTGTGTCTTGGCCGCTGGCCCTTCGCCGCTAACTAAACGTGGCTCGGAGTATAGACACACCTTTGTGTAGTGCTTTGCCAACGGACACGTTTGGCTACGCCGGTCCCACCGGGTCAGTCACACCGAATCTGTCAGGACGAAACCTAGCCATGTAAGGCTTGGCAAATTGCTCACTCCAATGTTCGGTGATGAAGGCACAAGGTGCTGAAATATCTGTGATGACATCTTAGTCAATGTCCCTAGGGTCCGGACGTTCGACTAAGGCCTTTGATCGAACGCTCTCAATCGCTATTTTGTTGTATGGGGATACCACCGAGTCTCAATGACATAGCCATCCATCGATGACAGAATTTTCAAGACTTGTCGCGTCAATGGTTGGTGCAAGGAGGGCGCCAGCAGGTGGTTCAAAGCACATGTGCGATGGTCTTGATTTCACACGTAGCTCGAATCCGCTTGTTGGAACTCAGCCGGCTTCGACAGTCTTGCGCTCGGATGCAAAACTCGTCGATAATGTATCTCGATTCAAAAAATCCCGTGGAGTCCACTACGACGATTGTAGAGGTGCAGGGCATTCTCAATCACTCACCAGCAAAAGTTTTATTCTAACTAGAACCGCTTCTGATTCAAACCATTAATATGGAAAAGCATGAAGCCAGTCTCGTATGTACCACCCCTGGCAGCCAAGACTGCATTGATCTTAGGACCCGTTCACTGGGTTATACCGCCCACGAGACTCGGTTTACCGAGCGCTCATTCTAGTAGAACCATCATTATAACTTTACCTTCGTGTCATATCATGTTCATACACTAGCCTTACAAATGCGGAGAACGTGCATAGAGCAGTGGAGACACAAGACTAGGTGTTCGTTGCTTCACAAGGTGATCGGGACACGGATCTGGATTTGTCATCGGATGAGACTTCGATTAAGATTTGATAGGAGTGAAACTGATGGTGTACATTGTGAATTAGTGTTGAGGGCTGCCAACCCGCAGCACCTAAGATCCAGTCAAGGCGTCACGGCAGCACATCTGATGGCTTTGATCGTTCTTCTATAGACTCCATATCGCTCGTGGTCAGGTTCGAGCGCGAAAAAGATCAATCTATCATGACAACTCTTCACGCCATGTTTAGAAACCACAGTTTTCGTGAGTTTGGGTCTTCACTGCGGAGGTTAGTGTCATCGATCTCTGTCCAACAGTATCACGCAAGTTCCTAACCCTAGGGTAAGTAGGGTTAATCACAGGAGTGGGTGGTAGCAAGTTAGTAACAAGAAGTGTAAACAGTGACAGCAGGGTTACCGATAGTAAGGTCCTAAAGGTAGGGTGGAGTTGGTGAGGGAGATTGATTACAGAGTAACTATGAAATGTCAGTTGTGTCTGACCTACGGTAATCTATATACTATAGTCGTATGGTATGTGATCAGTGTGCTCAGTAGTGATCAGTGCGCTCAGTAGTGATCCTACTGATCCGGGCTGATCATACTGATCAAGGTTAATCACGTGACTCGGTCTTGCCTATGTTTGTTTCGTTTGTTCCCGGCCCTGTGTGTTTGCCTGGTTTGTTTTGTCGTGGCCGAAACATGGTCGTGACAAACAGCCAGGCTCGTTCTTTGGCACATAATCTCTGAGGTCGATATCTGTCATCGATTCCATCAGCGTTTTACTTCTTTGCGTGTATGGCTGGCTGGTAAGTTCTTGATCCTTGGTCAATGACCGGAGAGCCTCGCTGTATAGATGGGTGACTTTCTTGTCGTCAAATGTACACGATCTTAGTAGTAGGTGAAAGAGCGCTTGTTTGTGCTTGTCGTTGGCCTGGTCCGTGCTCTGTCTAGCACGTACATCCTCTGATTCTCCTCCTCCGTCCAAAATCATACCAGATGACGGACGCCCGCCTCTGGTACCTCGCTTGGAAACCAATTCACTCATAGTACGCCGATGGCAATTCCCTGCCTTCATACGATGGAGTACTGACATTGATGGATTTGTGCAGTCGTCAATGCTCTGATGACATCCGTGAACTTGTGGAGCGAACGTTCCGTGCGGGCCTTCCCACCGACAGCGGTCTGTGACAGACTTGGGCGGACGTGGAAAGGACATCAAGCAGCGAGAATTGGTCTTCAGAGCTGGTGCGGGACGCCATACCGTCAGAACAGTTCCCGAGTGCTGCATGGACTGCTCACGAGCCATGTTGAACATCACAAAAGCTTGACAGATCAGAAGAAACATCAGCTGGCAGCAAAATTTCGGACTGGCGCTTTTGTACCTTCCTCACCAGTTCACACTCTACACAACGACGGTGTCACAGCCCTCATGAGGCGTATTCATGTGCATAGGTTTCGTGACCAGAATCGGTGAGCAACGCTGCTCCGGCTACTCGGTGCTGTACTTCTGGCGGTGCTTGTGGTATACCAAAGGTGGATCACGGAGGAACCAGACCATGATGCATCCCTTGCCGTTCTATCCTTACCACCCTGATATGCGACGTAGAGTCGCGGATTGTCGTGTGATAACACTTCATGCGGGACTTTCTGTTGGTGCCAGGGCATCTTTTGCTTCAAAGCAGAACATGGTCTGTTCGATCACAGTTTTGATTCATGTCATCTGGTACCCCACAAGTCCGTGAGTTCAGAAGCTTTGGCCTCGCTACGTCAAGCCTCTCGCGGTTTACACAACCTGAAAAGACAATGGTTCATTCAGACACGTACTAGCCATAACGCGAAAATGGGGGACTGACGCGTCTGTACATGGATAGATTTATGATACTGCTCAAGTACCCAGGTAAGTAAGCTGGCTGATCACAAAACTTTGTTAGCCCGGAAACCGTATCCTCTTGCTATCGACAGATAGTAGATTCGATGCGGGTATGTATAGAGTAACCGGAATTTTAATGCATGTCGGCCATTTTGGACTCGGGCTCACGCATGTCGATGGAGAGCATTCAACAGTAACTACGTTGTTCACTCTTGGACACAACGCTTCAGCTGTCCTAGGTCCTATTCACACATCATTTCTTCCTTTATAGTTACGTACACCGAACACGGCATAACCATCCAGAGCAAGCGCTAGGTACACATAAGCCATGACAATCAGTGCATGTCGGTACTTGCAGCGGGATGAGGAACGGAATTTGTTCCACTTACGTGGTCGTTTAAGTGCTGCGATACAGATTGTTAGATTACTTCAATCAGCATGAGAGCCAGCTCGATGGTGCAGAGCGGGGGGAATGCAAACCAATGAGTGCCTAGAGGTCCGGTAAAGGACACCTAGACTGCTAATCGTTCTTTTCTAAACATAGGTACAGATCTTAGTTCACCATAACAGCGGCATTTCAATACCAGTCCATGAGTGTCATAATGATCCTCGGCACTGCATGTGCCTACGTGACACGTCATTGGATCTAAAAGTCGTAAATAGCAGAGATTGAGGATGATCATATCGTACGACTATAATCATTTCTGAAATTACTGTTTCGTGGACCATGGTCAGACTTCTAAATTGGATCTGAACTCAAAGTCCCGCTGCGTGAGGATACCTCATTCCACAGCTGATTGTTGAGCCTCGACGAACATTCTTGTGCCATGTGGACTGGTCGAACAGGTTGGCTCGTGCCACCACACAATTTTGAAGGTGGACCGTGAGCGGTGTAGTCGTCTTCAGTCTGTTTCGTGCGTGAAGAAGTCGTTCGACTTGAGAGGTTGTGGTTTTCGTATCCTTGTACTCGTTCCTGCCATTGGATCGGCAGACACCATCGTTCTGTCAGTGTTACTGGATGTCGTAGAGACAGCAATGAGCTGTTGGTCAGCGTAGGTTGGGTGCTGGCATTCCACCGCCCTACACTCCCAGAGAGGTGTCCGTTCCAATACGCCTGAGTCGTTCCGCAAAACAGTTGAAAACAACAGCAGCGAATATACTTAGGCCTAACAGAGCAATAGCGGCCGCGATGATTATTCTCTGATGAATGTCAGAAAGCTTGGACATCTCGTCGAGGTCACACTTACTTCCAAAAGAGCAACATCCAATGGAAGTATTCTGTCCACGTTGTCCAAGATGCCATACGGAAGCACCATAACCACTATCCCCGACCAGATAATTTGACAGATCATAGAGGCCAGACCGAAGTGCCACCACCTGTCGTACGAGCTGGAAGCCCATTCCCACGAAGCATGCCGAATCAGCAATACAAACCAGTTCAGCATGCCCGAAGCTGTCACAACGACGTGTCTTGCTTCAAAACCAGAGATTGAATACTTGGAATAGTCGGTGGGCTTCTTACTGTGGGCATATGCAGCACATAGTACAATGGCCATGGTGAGGAGATAGCTGAGGTTATCCAAAATCAACAAGTATGGATGCATGGGTGTGAGATGATTGGAAAAGCGTCTTTCGAGTGCACAGCTAACGTCCGAAAAGGGTGAAGGTGCCCATCGGTGACAGAACCCTTCCTCCAGAATTGTGCTCTTTGCCGAGTGCACACCATGAGGCGTAGTTATTTGTAGCTCCGGTTTCTGAGCCGAAACAAATAAGAGGCAGCGGCCATGGTGGGACTTGTGTCGGCGTCACACTCGTCTGTATCTGCTCTAAATCCTAAGTATTAGACATATGGAACAAACAGATTCTGATATTGCCGGCTTTGAGGGACTCGGATTGTTTGGACATGACCAGATGGAGCTGCACGCGGATAGTCTGAACGTCGATTTGGACGTAAGCAAACTTTTTACTGGACAACATGCCACAGCCGATTGCGAAATGTTTTGGCAGCCACCCCCTACACAAGCTTTATGCACCTTTCTAGCTCGGGCTCAACTGTGGGTGCAGGAAACAGACGCCGTGCTGCAGAAGAATGTTGTCGCCGCAAATCTCAGGTTTAGCAGCCTCAAGAGAAGGATAGAGAAATTGCGGAAACAGTGTGGTGGTCTAGGCAATGGGAAAGAGACTGCAGGAACCATTCGGATACCAGATTCTCCATTAGATCAAGTGAAAGAGGGATGGAATCCGCATAAGAAAGATCTTTGAAGATTGAACCCAGCATCTCGGCCCCCCCTCTAACGCGCCAAACAGTTGAATTGGCGTCCAAACCATTTGAGCGATCGAGGTTCTGACGGAAACGCAACGGACTCATACCGTCTGGCCTTATGATTCGGTTTCACGGGTAGGACAACATCGTCGATTAGCATAACTTGTAAAACCATCCTTCACCAATGAGGATGACATCAATCGAGAAACCCTTATCTACCTCAATCATGTATGGTAGCCACCAACGCATCTGTGTAGGTGGTTGTGGAGGCCAGGGGCACACGGCATCGAGCCATGTGATATATTTAGTGACACCACCCAAACACAAATCATGGAATTTTGTTTTATCTCATTTGCCTTTGTGTTCTACCGTCGTCGGTCCACGGTGCCATAGATGTCATTTCGACGCGGAGTAGGGACACTTTTCACAGATACGCATATAATGCTGGTCATGTCCAAAAGGCGAGTTTGACAAGTAGAGTACTATAAACCGTGGATAAACCTCTACTTCAAGATTGGTTCGAAGGCAGGCGCACTGACACCTGGCCACACAGACGCAGTTTGGACTTATGTCAGGTACAACACGATCTGGCGAAGGTCACAACTGAATCTCACCATGAAGAACAGAAATACCGTGGATTTAGCTCTTGCTCAGCGCAGTATGGGAGAACAGCCGAGTAGAGTCGACATAAATCCTCGAGCTCCAGTGACCCCAGTGTCGGTTGGAGCAGACTCCAGACAACGAATTGAGGAGGCTATGCATCTATTCGAGTCCGGCTTGCACAAGCGAATGAGGTTCAAACAAACAAAAAAGCCGCCGTCGTGATACAGGACAGTGTAACACCAGGATTGAACGGTCGAATCGACCTGATCAGTCACTGTCAAATCGACCTGAAATCTTGGCAAAGAGCATCTGTCGATACCCTACTACAGGAAGTAGTCCTCGGTCTTTTACGACGAGTAAATTTGTTGGCCAAGATTTTTACTTTTCCAACTCTATGAATTAGCATTGATCCCGGGGCACATGCCTGTCTTGCTCTATTAGTACTGTTCCGGTATGTGTGCCTGTTCCGTAGTGCTTAATGTGAGCTGTATCTCCTAGACTAATAAAAATACAAAGAAACCTTCGGTAGGGTTGCACTCGTTATGCCGACTAGACAGTTGACAAGGGTGAGTATGTAGTATGCTTGCCCACGAGGTATGAGTTTCTTGATAACTTACACCAGCTACAGATGCTATGGAACAGACAGAGCAGAGCTGTTCGTTGATTCGTGAAGATATTATCCTGATTCGGCCATGGGTTATACGGTTGGTGTGTTGGCACGAAGCATACTAAGCATACCGACATTCCAGCCATTCCTTATTTCGAAAGTCACGTGACCTTAATGAATCTGTGCTTATGATTCCTTGGTAGCATTCTTCAGATCATCGCGAGCATGCTTGTCTCAAAGTGATCACATACCAGTTGCGATCATGACTCAGTTTTTACGGTATTCTTAGACGTAGGATTCCATACAATATCGATGAGAAGTAGCTCGAGTGCTCGAATGAAGTTAGAGCTATTCTTACTTCGAAGCTATCAAAATGTCATTATTCTACATGCATTCAAATTGCTGTCCATACTCAACACTAGAACCATGACTCTCCAGTGGTGATGGAAGACTCAAATGAGAGATGCGTTCTCGATATATTCCTGATAATTCTTCCAACTTCGTACAACTCGACGCCACATCATGTAGACTGCGCTTGAGAGGTGGTCAAAGTAGTCCTCCTTCGTTCCAAGTATCGGCAGCATGGACTCTTAGCATATATCCATTTATTCCGGAACATCCACGGAGTATCTCAGTAGCCTTGCCAGGCAGTACTTAGGAGGCCATGGGTAACTTCTTGAAATGGATGACCTGCTCGTAACACACCCGATTGCTGAGTAATCAAAATTTTCTGGTTATGCATTACGGACTGTGATCGATTTCGGTAGGTTTCACAACAAACGAAGGTAAAAGCCCAGAAAACGCGTGCTTCAGAGTCGACAGCGCCAGCGTAATGGGGAGGCTTTCCCACCCCGTCTCATCGACCCAGGTCAATTTGTTTACTGTCAAAGACGAAGGAGGATGTTGAGCACGTGTACAAAGACTTCTTGTTGTCGGATCGAAAGGGGCCTCCCCTTGCTTAAGTACACGAACTTCATACACAGCAATGATTTGTAGCAATTCACTAAACCGCATAGACGTATGCACCGGAGAATCCTTGTCTTCCTTATGAAATAACTACCGCTGTCGACGAAGCACTACTACTGGTCAGACTACCTGCACTACATCTCGATCCTCCTTGTACAGAGTGGCGATAGGTCCTTGTTCTCGTCTCATCCCCGGCGGTCTTCGATGTTCAGACAGTAAACCTTTGGCATTCAACAACTTCATCTCTCTATTGCTTAACATGCCGCGCTCCCTCATCTCTTCGTACTGCGCCCGCACCTCCTCTCTCGAACCGCGCTTCGACACGAAACTTGAAAGGATATTAAGGATCTTGCACTGCTCCGTGCTCGATCTGTCGGCACGAACTCGAGTGTAGACAATCTCTTTCTCTGCGGGTGTCAGACCATCAAGTTCCGGCCGGCGCTCCAGAAGTTGAAGTCGTGTCCCCCATTTCTCAACCCGGCCGTCCCGGTCTTTGTCAATATTCGAGATCATCATTGTGTTTGCGGCCTTGTGGTTGATGCCTAGGAATGGGTTCTCTTCGCGTATGTCCCATTTATCGATGAAGCACATCCAATTTGAGTCGGTGACATGAGCACGCTGGTCGATCTCCTCTTGTTTGAGGAGGAAGCAGCGTCGGTCCGGCGAAGTGACTTCTTTGAGGTGCTCTTCAGGCCAGCCAAAGAAGAGAACTTTCTCTTCTTTCCTGTCTACATGGTCGTCGGTCGTTCGTACTTTCACATATACGTTGTGGAAATAGGGTGTCGCTTGTGGGTCGGACTCGAATAGATGCATAGCCTCCTCAATTCGTTGTCTGGAGTCTGCTCCAACCGACACTGGGGTCACTGGAGCTCGAGGATTTATGTCGACTCTACTCGGCT
>Ga0181469_100447_pt1 | contig 15507 bp, 9 predicted proteins | sample InSIn2SAF170_2_FD_119081 | JGI IMG/M metagenome (GOLD analysis project Ga0181469, IMG submission 119081) | Clean room microbial communities from NASA Spacecraft Assembly Facility at Jet Propulsion Laboratory, Pasadena, California, USA -... ... | reverse complement strand
TGGTTGCTTGCACTGTTCTTGCTGCTGCTCTCATTCTTCAGCTGGTCGTTGGCGGCTAGCACTGCCTCATCCTGGTAGGCGATGGGCACGTTGAGCGTGACTTGGTGCTGTATAGTGCGACACCACTGGTAGAGGTCGTTCATCTGGATCTCATGCTCCTTTAGTTGGTGTTTGAGCTGCTTCTCGTTGTAAGCGAGTGATCGGAGTAGTTGTGTGTCGTCGAGGTGGCGGATGCCGGTGTTGTGGGTGACCACGGGCGGGACGAGGCTGGACAAGATAGAAGTGTTGTTGGTGTTTGTTGCTGGAGTTGGCGCTGCAGCATTGTCGTTGGCATGCGACCTCTCACCGTCACTCTTGGTGTTAGTGGACGTCTCGTGTCGATGGTCGAAGCGATGCGTAGCGTCGAGCACGCTGTGTGTATGGTAGTGATAGCTGACATCAACAGTGCCTGTCGTCAGGTTGTATTGAACCTGCCGTATGTCCTTCTCGGCTGCAGTCGCTATGTTGCGAGCATACCTCTGTATGATGGCAGTAACTGGCCGCGCTAGTCCACCTGGATTGGTACTGCCTGCAGGCGTCAGCAACGACGATGCTTGGTCCTCCACTGCCTGGCCCTTGGTCCGCTTCGACTTGCTGGACGATGGCTGGTTGTTGGCCTCGCTTTCACTGTTACTATTGATGGCTTGTAGGTGTAAGATTGTGTGCGTCAATCGATCGTCCCTGTCCCTGTACTGCTCCTCGATGCTGTTCTTGACGAGGTCAACTTCACGTTGCCTCATCTTATCGGCACGCGACTGGTTGTTGAATGCTAGAGTGTAGCGCTGGATGGTGTTTGGTGATGCACTGTCCTTCGTGACTTGACACCTCTGCAAACCTGACTGCAAGCCGGTGCTGAAAACGAAGGTATGTAGGACGTGCGCAGCTGTGTGTTGCAACAGCTCACTCTGTAGGTGGTCTCGGCGGCCACTGTACTGGCGGTCAACGTCGCTAGAGGTGTCCACGATGCGATTGGCTTCTTTGACACGGCCGTCTGGCTGACTGTACGGTGCATACAGCTTGACTGTAGCATCAGCATACTCCATTGTCTTGACGCCCTGCGGCAGCCGCGTGAGGTATGCTTTGGAGTGAACGTGCAGTGGGCTGCCGTAGGGTGGGGGCAGTTGCAGGTGAGGCGTGTCGTTGATTGCAGCTTTTTGTGGCTTGTGCGGCTCGTCGTGAGTCTTCTCTTCGTTGGTGGACGCAGCAGTAGCTTGCTGGTCAGTCATCAGGACTCCATCGTCACTGTCAGCGTTTTCGTCGTTGACATTGTCGTCTTCGTCCTCTGCACTGTCTGATTTCTGATTACCTGTGAACATGACCTCCCATTGGGCATGCACACTGAAGTCGTACTGCAGACTACTGACTTTATCGGTGTGGCGCATGTTGACGTAGTACTCTTGGTGGTTGAATATAGACTCAATGCGGAAGTAGCGGCTGTCAATCGCGTGTGCGTCGTCCACCGCGATGGTCTGACCGGTCGCTGGCTCAACAAAGACTGGCTCTAGCAGCTCAGAGTGTGTGTCGTTAGGTACGACAAGGAGCCAGAAGTGCACACGGTCGGTAGAGTACTTGTCCGCTGTGACTGCTGAAGTGTCTTGCTGCTTCTCCTCTTCAACTACCTTCTCGGCTGTAGGCGCTGTCTTCGCTTGCTGTATTTTCTGATCGAACTTGCTGTGAAAGTCAATATGCTGGTAAGGCGTGTACTGTGTTTTGGTCACATCTGCTGCTCCATTGGCGGCAGCAGCAGCCGGCGCAGCGTTGCTTGAGGTTGACAGCGCACTGAACTTGCTCTCAAGCGATGCACCAGCCTTCTGATCGTCGCTACTGCTCTGCTCACTGTACTTCATGTTCTTCAGATTCCTCTGCGTCACATCCTTGCTCGCATAGCCGCTCACGACGTACACGTGGTACTGTACACCTGCCAGCAGGCTGGCGCCGACCAGGGCTAACTCGAGTGCATTAGCAGTGCGTGATGTGCAGACTGCTGACGGCGTGTGACAATGCAGTGGGAGGTACACTGGTGGCTTTGATTCGTCAGCCGCAGTATACTCAATATACTGGCTAAGGAAGTCTACTATAGTGTTCAGGTCGTACAGCTCATGATATGGTAGTCGAGTCGGCTGTATGTACGTAGTGATGAGCTGCAGTGAGGTGTCGTCCACTGCTGAGTCGTGTATATATGTCAGCAGAGGCCGTCGCTGTGGGTGCAGCGTGCGATACTGTATCAGCCAGTCGTGAATGTACTGGTGTATCGTAGAGTGAGGTATGCTGCCGTCTGCGGTTGTGAGTGACTGCTGAATGACGGTGTTGGTGTTATTGTGATGATGGTGAGATCGGAGAGTTGATGGGTTGGGTAGGACTATGTCAGTCTGATAGGCACGCGGTATAGTCTGCAGCTCCTCATTCCTCGGCAGTATGCCTTGGTAGTTCTGGGGGTAGATAATTTGTCGCTGCTGCTGCAGTTGCAATAGCTTGCTCTGCGCTGGCTCGAGGCCGATGCACAGTGGGTGAATCTCCGATACTGGAGGGCCAGCAGGTTGGAAGGGTGGCTGCGATGCATCGGTGACCGGCCTGAAGGGTGTGGCAGCGGTCTGCGGCGCAGAGATCATGGTGGCGGTGGGTCGGCTGAACGCAGCGCTGCCAGACGGGGGCCTGAAGCTACACGAGCAGTATCATTGTGTAGCGAAGACGCCTCGGAGCATCGCCAGCAATCTCACAGTTGCATTGTGGTGTATGCTAGCAGGTGCAGGGCTGTCGAATGCTTGTGTGAGCAGTTTCAGAGATGGCGGAGCTGACTCGAAGTGACAGCACCACGGAGAAGGAGTGCAGCGGCTGGCCCCGTCATGTGAGCTGCATGTTGTTTCTGTCCATGTTGTTTGCTTCGCGTCGTTGCGCTCGCGTCAGCGAATCGGTAGGTGCTGCACTTTGATCACCGCCGTGGTGCACAGCTGAGGAGGGTTTGGCCAGCGCTGCTGTCAACGCCATACAGTACGATGCTACCTGCAGTGTGGTGTGGCAGCATCACTGAACAGTCGGACCAGCTGACTAAGATCCTGGTGAAGAGCAGCTGCCCTGCAACCCGTCTCTTTGCTGTCGTTCACCTCGATTTGCAACTCTTACTCACATCACTCCTGCACCAACTCGCTGCCCCTCCGCTGCTGTCCCTCACGCACCCCCCTCCTATGCAGATCACCCGCCTCCGCCACCGCCAGATCTTCGACCGCATCCTCCACAACCTCCAGCACCCAGTCATGTCTCACACCACACAGCAAGTGCAGTACGTGGCCAAACATGCTGTACCGTTCGTTCATCCACTGGAGCTCACTACGCTGATTGACCGCCTCAAAGACAAGAAGGTGGTGATGCTGGGCGAAGCCTCGCACGGTACGCAGGAGTTCTACGACATCCGTAGGGAGCTCAGCCAACACCTCATCAGCAAGCACGGCTTCGACTTCATAGCTGTGGAAGGCGATTGGCCCGCTTGCATGGCGGCGAACAGGTACATCCATGGGTCACCACCTACGCCAGCACAGACACAAGTACGACCAGTATCACCCACCAGTACTACTAGCAGGCGCGACGAGTCACCTCCACGCTTGAGCAAGGATGTTGGAGCCGAACATGTTGACGCACGCGAGGTGCTGAAGAACTTCCATCGCTGGCCGACGTGGCTGTGGGCCAACACCAGTGTCGAGCAGCTGTTCAACTGGATGCGCGACTACAACGCCAAGACGGGAGCTATCACTGCTGCCACCAGCATTGCGAAAGATGAGCCTACAGAAGAGAACAAGGAGAGCAGCACAGGAGCACACCCTATGCATGCTGGCCGCCAAGCCGGCTTCTTTGGCCTAGACGTGTACTCGCTGTTCGACAGCATCGATGTCGTCCTACAAGAGCTACGCGCTGTCGATCCTGCACTGGCTGAGCGCGCACAGAAGAACTACAACTGCTTCGCTGCCTACAGCGATGACGAACAGGCCTATGCTCGGTCGCTGATTATCGTGCCAGAGGGCTGCAAGAAACAAGCGCTGGACGTGCTGAAGTCAGCTATCACACTGCGAGCCGAAGCTGCCAAGCGTGGGTCGGATGATGCCGATCTAGCGTTTGACATCGAGCAGAACGCCAAGATTGTCAGTGGGGCAGAGCACTATTATGCAGCCATGATTCAAGCGAGCTACGGTGGCGGCCGCGACAAGACTTGGAACATTCGGTAAGTGCCGCTTGTGTGTGACGTCGCACAGTGTCAGTGTACCTGTTGCTAATTACATTTCACACGTTAACCACTTGAACAGCGACTCCCACATGCACGACACGCTAAAGTCACTGCTCAAGCACTACGGACCTACCTCCAAAGCTATCGTTTGGGCGCACAACACGCACATCGGTGATGCCTCCGCAACGTCGATGGCCAAGAACGGAGAGTACAACATCGGACAACTGGCACGAGAGGAGTGGGGGTCGGACAACGTCGCACTGCTTGGATTCTCAACGTACAAAGGAACTGTCATCGCATCTGACTCATGGGGCAGTGACACTACGCGATACACAGTCCCAGAGGCACGAGAAGGCTCTGTCGATGGAATGCTCCATGATGCAGACCATGCCATGGACTGTCCAGCTCAGTTCTACCTCAACCTGCGCAACGCCGAGGCACAGAAGGTGCTGAGCACCACAGGCCCTCAGCGTGCCATAGGTGTAGTCTACCACCCCAATGTCGAGCGATACGGCAACTATGTGCCTACTAAGCTAGCTCAGCGTTATGACGAACTCATCTATGTGGATCAGACTCAGGCTTTGCAACCACTGCATGTGCGTGTACATCGTCGAGACATGCCAGCAGAATTCCCGTTCACCATTTCGTGAAATTTGCAGGCAGCCACAACAGCAGCAGTTCCAAGCCTTCCGCTGAGTTCGGCAACGTATCAGTCGTCGGACCATTCTGTGAGCTGTGTACTGTTGATGCATGACTGGGCGCTAGCTACCATCATGAGGCTGTCACCAAGGCATCTGCGTAGACCTCGGCTGGGACGCGGGGTGAGGCTGCGTAGCCGGTGTTGGCGATGAACGGGATGATGGCTCCTGCAACGCGAGCTTCTCCGGAGCACAGTGACAAACCAGTGGAACGTAGTGAGGTCGGGTAGGTCTCCGGCGAGTAGATGAACAGCGCGGACCATCCGCTGAAGTTCCATCCACGAGCGATGAGATGTAGATCAGTGTGTCAATCTGCTGTCCGCCGCCGTTCATGGCCTTGGAGACGGGCATATCACATAGGGCTTGGAACAGGACAAACACCAGGAAGCATATTGCTCGAAGTCAAGCTGCAGCAACCATCGTATGTGACTGTGGCATGGCTAGAAGCTTCAGCAAACAACAAACCTGCCAGGTCCACAATTCCGTCAAACGACTAAGCTCATGAGCCACAGAAAGCGAGCTCAATTTCACGCTCAGCTGGCAACATCGTTTTAGCATCATCGAACATCATCATGAAGAGTTGTTCCTGTATTGCCAATCTGCTGATTACTTGATGGCGACGGGCACTTGATGTCTGTTCTGTGCATGTAGACTACGATGCCCTGATCGAGTACGCTGCCATTGAGTACTCAACCAATGGTGCAGCTGTGAGCACTTAGTTCAACTCGACTTGCCGACGTTTGAGCATGTTGCGCCGGTCGTGACCACTATGTACAAATGACTGCCTCGACCAATTCTGCCAACAGCAGCTGGGATGACCTCAAGCGGTGACGCAGAGTAGACAACAACAGCGCACCCACGACATGTGTTGATGCTCACTTGTCGCTGAGTATGCACTGCAACAACCTGCTGAGCGCTTGCAGTTCTCACCAGTCCGTATAGCGTTACAGCTAAGTGGCTGTAGTGCAGATGAAGAGACAAGCTAGGAGAAGGCCATAAAACGGTAAGTGCAGTCATTGCGTAGCAATAGTCAGAGTAAGTATTGCGCCGGGATGGTGAGGAGTAATTGTACAAACAGCCATCAGTCGCTGTTGCTGTGCTGCAAGGGGCGTTGAGTGGAAGACAATCGTAGGAATTTGCTTGAACGTTTACTTGGCTTAAAGAACAGTTTATTACGTGCTGATTGGCAAGGTGTGTCGAACTCGACCACCGGACTATTCTCAATTTCAGTTACTATACAGCCATAGCCATTGGCGCTCATGCCGCTGATAATGGCGTTGATGCACGAAGTCGGCTTGGCAGGTGTTTAGATCATCTCAACCTCACTCTGCTGACGCTTCTGACTTGGGCTGGGTGTGTTGTTGACGGTGCTGACGCCGCTGTCGTTGTCACGCATGCGCTTGGTGTAACCGACGTCACTTGCATCCACGTCCTTGCTTGGCAGAGCACTGGTGTCACCGCCAGCTTTCTGTTGCTTGTTCAGTACGTGCTTCGCAGTTGGCACTTTGCGGCCGAAGAAGCTGATCGACTCCTCAGTGCCCTCGTAGCCGTGCTCGACGCTGTCGCTGAGCTCCTTGCCCATGGTCTCGTACGGCAAGAACAATGTAGCGATGGCACCAACAGCTGCTACACCAGCGTACACACCGATAGGCACGTAGGGCGATGCTGCGTAGCCGGTATTGGCTATGAACGGAGTGATGGCTCCTGCAACGCGAGCGACTCCGGAGCAGAGTGATAGACCAGTGGAACGTAGTGAGGTCGGGTAGGTCTCCGGCGAATAGATGAACAGTGCTGACCAGCCGCTGAAAATCCAGCCTCTGGCAATCAGGATATAGATGAGTGTGTCGATCTGTTGGCCGCCGCCGCTCATGGCTTTGGAGACTGGCATGGCACACAAGGCTTGAAACAAGATAAACACGACGAAGCAGGTCGCAATGGTCTTGCGGCGACCAATCGTGTTGATGACGAACGAGACGTAGATGATTCCAGCGATTTCCCCGCAGGCAGTTATGAACGTCTCGACGTAGCTGTTCACTACGAGGGTTGTGGAGTCGGTGGCGGCGAGAAGATTGGCAGTGACGAAGATAATTCCGTAGTAGGCAATTGAATCGCAGAACCAGATGAGCCATAGCAGTGATGTGTTGAGCCACAGAGTAGGTCCGAACAGATGCCTGATGTCACCCATCTTGCTGGACCAGCCAGAGGTGTTGGAGGTGTTGGCTGCAGCCTCAATAGCGCTAGCGTGTGTGCTGGCATCTGCAGCATTATGAGTGTCACGGTCAGCAGCAATCGTGCCATCGCTGGATGCTCCGACGTTGTCATCGTCGTTGCTGCTCTTGCCATCATTAGCGATAACACGCCAGTGCTCCGGCAGCTTGGAGCGAGTGCCGTTCCAGCGAGCTGCACGCTCAATGGTGGCACGGGCCTCGTCTTCTCGGCCAGAGGTGATGAGCCACGACGGTGACTCCGGGATGAGTGGGTAGGATAGCACACAGATAAGCGGCACGATGGCGACAATACCGGTCAGCAGTCGCCAACCGAAGTTCTGAGAGGCTGTCGGTAAAATTGCCCAAGCGATGCCGGTGGTGAACAGCGAGCCAGCAGTGAAGTACAGCTCAATCCAGTTGAGCCATTGGCCACGCGCCTTGGCGGGTAGAAACTCTAGCAGTAGGTTGAAGCTTATGCAGAGCCCAGCGACTCCGATGCCGGTGAAGAAGCGCATGATGAGGAAAGACCACCAGTTGGGCATGAATGCCGTGACGAAGCCGAAGACAGTGATGAACAGCGAGCAGCCACCAAAGGCGGGCTTGCGACCGTAGCGATCGGCGAATGGGCCCCAGAAGAGGGAGCCACAGACCTGTGATGACAGTAGTAGCGATCGGTCAGCACCACCGCCTTTGCTGGCTCTGTCGCACCGTTGGTTAGCCATTGACAGCAAAACTTACCATGCCCGCGAACACCATACCCTGTAGACCAGCCTGCAGATTGGTGTCGAGGTTGTACTCCTCGGCTAGGATAGGTGTGATCAGACCTAGCAGCTGAATCTCTACGGCATCGGACGACCAGCAGAGGCCGCAGATCTGCAGCAGGAAGATCTGGAACCAGCCGAAGCCGATGCGGTCGAGGGCTGCATGGACCGTCAGCTTGACGGGCTTGGACGTACTGCCTTGCTCGCCCATGTCGACTGCTGTCTCGTCGTTCATCGGGTCGCTGGAGTCAGACATAACGGTGTCGTCGTTGGCTGACGTAGCCTTGACTGGCGTATCGCTGGTCGATGCGTTGCGTCCATGCACGTCGTAGTGAACAGGCGTGTTGGCGTAGCTAATGCTGTCAGCCGATTGTGTGCTGCTGAGCAGGTCAGTGTGGGTGGCTGCATCAGTGCTGTTGATGGGCCATGGGTGGCCCTGGGTGTCGGTAGCTGTCGTCATGTTGCGAGTGCGACCAGCTTGTACGAGCGTACTACCACCGTGGATATGTGAACTAATCTGGTCAACGTTCAGTGCCGATCATCAATGAGTTGCAGGTGGCCAGCGATGAGTGCGGGCGGGGTGACGTTGTGTGGTGTGTGATTGTGGGTGCGCAGGCTTTAGTCAGTTCCATCGCATGTCGCAGCAGGTGCGTCAATGCGAGTGTTCAAGTATGGCGAGCTGCAGTTTGTGTGGAGGGGTGTGGGTGGAAGCATGGAAGTTCCGAGCTGACGGGCTCCGCAGCGAGGCTAGCTGAGTGGCTGGCGGCTGGCGTATCAGTTTTGACAGCGTCACGTGTGAGTTGCTGCTGATCACTGCCGTCAGACTCGGTGCCTACCATGTTGGTTGTAGCGTGTTGGAGCAACCAGTGATCACCCAACACCCATTGGTTGCCACTTGCAAGTAGCTGCGCTTCTTGCTGCGCTGCTGACATGTAGTTGAGTGCGAGCAGCGGGACGGCCGTTCGATGAGACGTGAGCAAGTGTGGAGCAGATTGAAGCTCGGGTGGGTGGCATGAGGGATGGTTGCTGAGTATGACACAGGCTTGTAGGCTGCCGAGCAGAGTGAACGGCGCTGAGTGAGCAGCAGTGACAGTCACCAGCTACTGCTACCTACCACCCACACTCACACTCACACTTACAGCCGCCACACAATCCACATTGCGATTTCAAGTGCAGGTTCGACTACTTACACTCACATCAGCCAGCAGCTACACGGTTTCTGTGCATCAACTGTTATATCGCTATACCTGCAGTGCACTCAGTATCACTCGCCAGCATGGTGGACACCGCCACCAGCTACAGCGAGCTCCATAGCTCCACCCACCTGGTGGGCAACACCGTCTCTGCTGACAGCAAGAGCAAGTCCTACCTCACCGACGACGAGTACGACACTATCCACAACTACTGGCAGGCTGCGAACTACCTCAGTGTCGGCCAGGTCTACCTCAAGGAGAATGTGTTGCTGCAAGAGCCGCTCAACAAAGCGCACATCAAACCACGACTGCTCGGGCACTTTGGCACTGTACCAGGCCTCAATCTGTTGTACACCCACCTGAACCGCCTGATCAAGCAGCAGAAGCTGAACATCATCTTCCTTACTGGACCTGGACATGTGAGTTACAGAAGCATGGGTCTGACACGGGGACGAGACCTTATTGCGACAAGTAGAAACTGACAATGCATTGTGTCATCCGTCTGTTGGCATTTGTGCAGGGTGGCCCAGCTCTGATCGCACAGTCTTACCTGGAGCAGACTTACACCGAGATATACAGCAACGTCTCGCGCGACACGGCAGGCATCAAGAAACTGTTTCGCCAGTTCTCTACGCCAGGTGGTATCCCATCTCATGTATCGCCACCTACGCCAGGCTCCATTCACGAAGGTGGTGAGCTCGGCTACGTACTGGTGCATGCTGCTGGCGCAGCCTTCGACAACCCAGACCTGATTGTGACAGCTGTAGTCGGAGATGGTGAGGCCGAGACTGGCCCGCTGGAGGGCAGCTGGAAGATCATTAACTTCCTCAACCCTGTACACGACGGTGCGGTGCTGCCCATTCTCCATTTGAACGGCTACAAGATCGCTGGCCCTACCGTGCTAGGTCGTGAGAGCGACGAGAACATTGCGATGCTGATGAAGGGTCACGGCTACGAGCCATACTTCGTCGAAGGTGACGACCCTAAGCTCGTGCATCACTACATGGCCGCTACGCTCGACAAGTGTGTTGCAGCGATCAAGGAGATCCAGAAGAAGGCACGCGCAGGGGTCAATCAGCCACACGCTCAGCGCCCCAAGTGGCCCATGATCGTCATGCGCACACCAAAGGGATGGACTGGTCCAGACAAAGTCGACAAGGTGCAGGTGCAGGGCACTTTCCGTGCTCATCAGGTGCCGATGACTGACGTCACCACAAACGCCGATCATCTGAAGGTGCTGGAGGACTGGTTGCGCTCGTACAGCCCCGACAAGCACTTTGCGAAAGATGGTCAACTAGTGAAGAAGCTGCAGGACTTCTCACCCACCGGCGAGTACCGCATGTCGGCCAACCCGCACGCCAATGGTGGCAAGCTCTGCAAGGCGCTCGACATGCCTGACATCTCGCAGTACGCCTACGACATCAAGTCACCAGCGACCATCCGCAAGCCCTCCACCACGCAGCTGGGCCTGATGATGCGCGACCTCTACAAGAAAAATCCCACCAACTTCCGCTTCTTCTGCCCCGACGAGACGGTCAGCAACAAGCTGGATGCAGTGTTCGACGTCGACAACCGAGGCAGCCTGGGCGAGACGTTCGACTACGACGACCATGTTACATCCAACGGCCGAGTGTTGGAGGTGCTGAGCGAGCACCTGTGTGAAGGCTGGCTCGAGGCGTACAACTTGACAGGCCGGCACGGTCTGTTTGCCAGCTATGAGGCCTTCATGATGATCGTCGCATCGATGATCACGCAGCATAGCAAGTGGTTGGAAGCGTGTCAAGAGCTGCACTGGCGTGCACCAATCCCATCGCTCAACCTGCTGCTGACCAGCACCTGCTGGCGCAACGATCACAACGGCTTCTCTCACCAAGGCCCAGGTCTGATGGACATCGTGCTGACCAAGAAGGGCACAGTCAGCCGCATCTACCTGCCACCTGACGCCAACTGTATGCTAGCAGTGGCCGAGCACTGCTTCAACTCCCGCAACTACATCAACCTGATTGTCATCGACAAGCAGCCGCAGTTGCAGTACCTGACGCTCGAGCAGGCCAAGGAGCACTGCAAGGCCGGCATCAGCATCTGGGACTGAGCGTGTTCACCATCGTTGAAGAAGGATGAGCAGCCAGACGTGGTCATCGCTAGCGCAGGCGACATTGTCACCATGGAGGCTCTCGCTGCTGCCGACATCCTGCGTCAGCAGGCACCCGCTCTGAAAGTGCGCTTCGTCAACATCGTCGACCTGATGGTCCTGCACAGCAACCACAACCACCCGCACGGCATGAAGAAGGACGACTTCGAGCGCTACTTCGGCAACAACGTGCCAGTCATCTTCGCCTTCCACGGCTACGCTGGTGCCATCCACAGCTTAGTCCATGGTCAGTCCAATCCACAGCGCTTCCACGTGCGTGGCTACGAGGAGAATGGTACAACGACCACACCGTTCTTGATGACCGTCTTGAACGAGATCTGTCGCTTCCACCTCGCACGACATGTCATCAAGCACTGCAACAACAAACCCAATAACGCTGAGCCACTGACCGACTGGTGCACCAAGCAGATCAAGCAAGCGACTGACTATGCGGAGGAGCACTTCATGGACGAGGAGGAGATCACCAACTGGACGTGGAAGTATGGGCAGGAGGCTCCAGAGAAGGGCAACCCAACGAAAGAGTAGTATGAGACAGCTACCCTTAGCGCGTCACAATTATGTATGTATTGCTACTAGTGTGTGTCAGCAACACACTGTATTGCCTGTATGTAGTTTATCGTTGTTCCCGCTTTCTATTGCTTGGCTTTTGTTGCACGTGTGCTGGCTTTGCTGTCAGCTGCGCAGCATCAACACATTCCGCAACAACAGTCAATACAAAATGAGCCAGCTTACAGTTTGCAAGCACAAACAGCATGGCGGCTCTGCGAGCGTAGCTAGAGCAGTGTGACGGGAGTTTCAGTTATGAGATGCCAGGTGCGCTGATTGGTGACCAACTCAATCCTCCTCCTCTTCGTCGTCGTCAGCAGTCTTCAGCCACTCAACGAAGACGTTGGCTTTCATGCGAACGAGGTCGCTGACGTTCTTGGCGGACAGCAGTGGGTTGTCACTGGGCATGTCGAACCAGTCAATCAGCTGCTGCTCCGTCAGCACGTCTTCCTCGTACAGAGACTTCAGCACGTGGGGTGTAACAGGTAGGAATGCTGCGTTCCAAGCCTCACCAACGAAGTACTCAATGCTGTTGAGCAGCTGCGTCACCTGCTGCGTGGAGTCGCCGAGGAGCTTGCGCAGGACGGGCGAGTGCTTCTCGATGGCTGACGGCAGCTTCTTGGGTTCTGCAGGCGTGCAAATGGCGTTGAGCAGGCAGATGAAGCGCTGCGAGTCGTCGTACCCGCGGGCGAGGGACAGGCGCTTCAGCTCGGCGATGATTTGGTCCGTGGAGCGCTTCTGTTGCAAGAACGTGCGCAACAGGTTGGCAGCCTCGATGTCAGTCTTGGACTGACTGTTTGAAGTGACGTAGCCGTTGCTGATCTCCTTCTGCTGTAGTGGAGCTTCACCGTCTTCACCCTCTGCATCGTCTGCTACGGCTTTGCCCTTGTTCATCGATGCCCGCTCCTCCTCCTTGCGGATGCGCACCGCCTCCTTGCTGACGTCGGTGTGCCACTCATCTTCAGCAGGTGCAGCCTTAGCGCCAGCAGCAGCGGCAGCTTCCTTTGCAGCTTTGCGCGCCTTCTTCTCCGCTTTGCGCTTCTTTCTTTCGGCGCGCTCCTCCTCGGTCTCACTCGCTGACTCGGCATCGTCGTCTTCAGCAGTCTTCTCTTTAGACTTGCTCTTCTTCGCTGACTTGTCCTTCTTCTGCTTGCGGTGACGCACTTCGCCCTCCTCCTTCTCGTCCTCTTCGGCTACATCCAGGTCATCGAACTCGCCCTCCAACGACTCGCCCTCCTCATCGCCATCATCACCCTTGCCAGCACCCTTCTTGGCGGCACGCGCAGCCTTGCGCTCCTCCTTGGTAAGCTTGCGACCTGCCACTTTGGCGTTGTCGTCGCCGCCCTCCTCCTTGGCGTCGATGACCGAGGGCGGGTTCTTCTGGATGTAACCGGCCAGCTTGTGCGGGGTGTTGAGCACGCCGCTGTAGCCGCAGGCGTCGCAACTGATCTTCAAGTCGCGCTTGCCGACCGACATCTTCAGCTCTGGCAGCTTGCATGTTGGGCAGAGGATGAACTGGTCGATGAACTTGGTGAGCAGCTTGGCGAGGTCTTGGCCGCCGTGTGCGCCGTTGACAATGCACCGCTCGGTGGACTTGTTGTACTTGGTCTGGGCGCCGAGCTCGATGCCGAAGTACTTCAAAGGGTAGGCCGGGTGGATGTGCAGAGCCTAAAGTTGACGAGAACGAGCGTGACAGTGTTAGCTGCTGTGCCACTATTGTGCAGGTGCGTGATGAAGTTACACGATTTCAAAAGCTAGCAATTGGTATGCAGCTGATGGGTGTGGACTGATCTACTCGTGCTGTCGCTGTCGCGAAGCGTACTGTGTTGCTCACCTTTGCTACGTCGAACAGGTTGACCACAATGGTCTTGATGCCGTTGCCGCGGCCCTCGATTTTGACAACCAGCGGCGGCATCTTGTAGCGGTAGCTGGTGTCCATCGCCGAGCCACCGATGTTGATGGCAGCCATGATGACGGAGTTGAGGTGGGAGTAGGTAAGGAGCTGTTGCGAAACGTGGTGCTACCTGCTGTGTGGTCTGAAGTGCATGTAGCTGCTGAGTGTGGCTGGAGGAGGATGCGTGTAGCGATTGAACTACATCAAATGGGCAGCCACAGCTGTGGTGAGGCGTGAGCTATCCTGTGATCTAGTGCGATGTTGCGCTGCTGCCGGCTGACGGGAGCATAGGCATGCGCTGACGGCGGTGTGAGTGCTTGCAGTGACCGTGCTGATTCACGCATACAGCTGCGGGGCATTCGGCGGTGGAGATGCGCAGGTTTGAGCGGCACACAGGGTACCAAGAGGACAGATGAGTGTGTCTGAATGGCTACAAGCTCGATGTGGGGTGTTGCAGAGGGTGAGCGATGCTGGTGAGTGGGCGAGGCCTGCGGAGTCGTGCTGCTCAATGCCACCGTCTACCACAGGACCGCTCACTGCGTGGGTGGACGCCACTGCAGAGACCTGCACAGAGTTCTGCTCCAGTGCCAGACCCGTTGCGATGACCTGGGTGTAGTGACACACTCAGTATGCACTGTCACAGCAGTCGCGAGCCGGCAATTGAAATTGACTGGACTGGCTGCAGCTGCAGCGACTGTAGGAGGTGCAGATCACCGGCGCACAGCTGCAGTGCACATCGCGACAACATGATGCAGAGGCTGTAGCAACGCCCTGAAGACACCACAGTAATGTTCTCGCCCGTGCACGCTGGCACGGACGCCAGCCACGGTGCGTTCCGCCGCTGGCACTCGACGCCGGAGGTCGACGCGGACCTGACGCTGGACGCAACCACGGCCGAGGAGCTGCAGTCGCAGCTCACAGCGTGCAACGACTATGCAACCAGTGTGACTAGCAGCTGGGGCGCACTGGTAACCGCCAGCGACGATACAGTGGACATTGAAACCAAGCTGCCAACCACTGTCGCCGAGCTGTTTGGTACATATGCATCGCCGGCACTGACACCAGCAGACAAGACACTACCAGTAGACGATGACATGGATGATCTCGATTGCTTGTCAGGCCCTGACACGTCAGCTGTACCGTCCAACGCACTGAAGCCGCAGGGCACCTCCTACAGCATCTTGCAGTACGAGGACTCGGTGGACAGTAGCTACTCGCTGACCAGCACATACAGCCAAGAGAGCACCAGCAGCTCGCCTTGGACGGCTGTACATAGTTGGGACAGCAGGACAGACCAGTCGGACGATGAGCTTAGCTTGCCTGATGAAGATGCAGCGTATAGTGATGCAGCGCCCGACTCAGCAGCAGTGAGCTCAGTGGTTGCAGGCAGCGATGACGTGCTCTCTGTGACATCCTCATCTGCAACGCAGCCATTGCCGCCTGGCGACAGCTTAGCAGCGGCAGACCTCAGCTCAGAGGGCGACGAGTACTGGACTTGTCCAATCTGCCTTGAGCCACCGCCTAAGGATGGCGCTGCGCAGCCCGACACATGCAAACACAACTTCTGCACCGCCTGCCTGCAGCGATGGCTGCGCATCTCGTCCTATCCTACCAAGCAGCACCCCAACGGCTGCGCCACCTGCCCAGTCTGCAGCGAGCGGTTCTATGACGTCGTGCCTGTCAGAGTCAACAACACCAACGAGGCTGTGTGCTACGTGTGCAAGCTGGGCTCCGACGAAGCCAACCTCATCCTGTGTGATGGCTATGAGGAGGGCGAGTCGTTGGAGGGCGAGTTCGATGACCT
>Ga0181469_100446_pt1 | contig 15552 bp, 16 predicted proteins | sample InSIn2SAF170_2_FD_119081 | JGI IMG/M metagenome (GOLD analysis project Ga0181469, IMG submission 119081) | Clean room microbial communities from NASA Spacecraft Assembly Facility at Jet Propulsion Laboratory, Pasadena, California, USA -... ... | reverse complement strand
TCATATTTGGTCGGGTGACATTGAATCTTAGCACTATCACTCTAGGTTGCGTGTCGTAGGTGGATCAGGCAGCAACTCAAGATTACCAGTCGAAACTACAAGCTCAGCCCTGGTAGCAAGGTTCTGGACCAAAATGGAATACTCGTACCAGCTGCCAAGAGACGTATGGGTGGAGGCTTATCTCCTCCTTGGTACACAACATAATCTCTTGTCTTGCTGGTCCGACTTCTTTCTTCGTCAAAGATTACGAGGCGTCTCCAGATAAAGTCAGGAGATGCTTAGCTAGGGAGGTTGGGCGGCAGCTACCCAGTACTGGCAACTTGAATGCCTCCCACTACGGAGTGCCTAGGTAAACCTCGGCTAGCGTTTCGAAAGCCTGGCAATTCCGGAGCATCCAGGAACTAATTTGCGGAGAAGCCTAAACAAGCCGATCTATGCCTTGTACCTGCCTTGTTTCAATCTTGATCACCTTGGGAAAAATGTATACCTCTGTTTCTGTCCGCGCCGTGTCATTGACATGTTGGCGTAGATCGGCAGCGTGTCTTCTATTGCCCTTGCTGATTGAGATAAGAGGCGAGATGTCTGTATTACTCGGACCTTTCCATCATCATGGACGCGGCTACCAACAGCGATGTGAGGCTGTCAAAACGGCAGAAAAAAGATGCGAGCGACAGTCGTGCTGAGAGGAAGAGAGAGCTCGACAGAATTGCTCAACGGGCAACTCGTGAGAGGACGAAAAATAGAATCGCTGATCTCGAGCAACGACTGGCCAGTCTAGAGTCCGGTGACAAGAACGGAGAAATCGCTCAATTGACCAGGACCATCAGTGACCTCCGGGATGAGAATGGACGATATCAAACTGCTCTCGTCAAGATGAGATTTGCCATCAATGAAGCTCTTGGAGAGAACGAAAGTTAGTGTGGAGCACATCCTGCCAAGCGTGATGACTGACCAAGACAGCTTGCAGCCGACGTGATTCAGCTTCCACTGTGTCGGTCAGAGACAACAATGACCCTCGAGGGTCAATCTCACATGTTGGGAGTCTGCCACCTCAATCTCCAGGAATTGAACCCATCCAAAATGACGGCCTTGTAGTCGGCAGTCATCCTTTTCATACACCTCCACAAGATCAAAGGCTTCAAGCCATGTACGAGACTCACGGTTATCGACCATCGACTCCAGCTGGATTCAACCATATCGATATTAATGGCATCTTCGAGTACTTCCAGTACGGCAGTGGCAACCCTTTCATGTGCCCATCCCCACTCACTGGCCGAATACCCCCAGCAGGAGGCTTCCTCGAAATCGCCCCTGACCAGCTTAAGTGGAAAACTTCAGATGATGCATTTTCACAAGTTCTTGCAAACCCTATGATGATTCTAGACTTCGATGAAGGCTTATTGGCCAGAGCTATTCTCCTTGGGTGGGAAATCATCGGACCTGCTGCTCAAAACCCTATTCTATTCGCTCTACAATCTATCGACCAGCGTGTCTTTGGCAAGTGGACTTCAAGGCCGCAGAGGCTTGCGTTGATGTACATCTGTGGTTGCGCTATGCGTTGGAGGGCAAATCCTACAGAAGAAAATAAGGCCAAAGTTCCACCATGGTTCTTGCCTCGACCCGCTCAGGAGAAAATTCAGCATCCCCTTGTGATTGACTTTTTGGTCTGGCCTGGACTACGAGAACGACTGGTCTTTGAATACGAAAGGTACACGTCTGATGGTGATTTCTCATTCTGCTTTGTGGAATACTTCCATTTCTACTGGCCTCTAGCGGATGAGGCAACGGCGCAGTGTGATCAGACAGGCTCGATTTGTGGCTTAACAAAGATCTTTAAGGAGTTCGCGTTTGAGCTGAAGAATTTTACTATGCTCCCTGCTTTCTTCGTCAGATTCCCAGAGATGAGAGCTGACATTGATATGTGGGTCGAACCACCGGCTATTGGCTATCCAAAGGGTCCTTGGACCTAAATAGAGGAACATTTTACATCCAGATACTGTTTCGTTAAACAGGATAAGGCAACCATTGTCTTGCAACACAACAGTGTGTTTACCGTTTGTAAGCAAACCTTCTCTTTCGGTATCAGCATCGTCCATCGAGGCAGTGATTCGCCCAATCAGATACTGTCCAGCCACGCTAGCAAAGACTTCCACATAGGGCTTAGCTTCGACAGTTGAAGGCTCTCTCAATTCCAATCATACTCAATACACCACAGTCCCATCCGGAGCTTTTCGTGGCCATGGAGGTTGACAAATGCAAGTGACCTCAAATCTGTTCTCACATGCGGAGAATGCTTAGAAATCGTTATCGCATGTGAAGCCATGTCTAAGCAATACCCATGACCCATATTGGTATATAAAGCTGGCATATGCCCCTGACACAATCATTCCAATATTGCAAAAGCGAACAACCAAAACGCAAGAAAAATAAATTCAACCTTGGCGAGCGTCCCAAACACCATCGCACTGCAACAATAGCAAAGCATAGCAGAATATCTGACCAACCCAAGCAAACTAGCATTCTCTTCCACCAACATCGAACACACCACACCCAAACAAACCCCTTCCCACATCCCAGACAGCCCACCATGTCCTCCCAAATCCACCATCCAGCGATCGTCACGGTCTCCCCCGGCTTCCCCCTCCAACTCCACCAAGTCCCAACCCCCATCCCCGTAGCCAACGAAATAAAACTCCTAGTCCAATACACCGCCTCCACCCCCCTAGACCTGCACCAATCCGACGGGCACCTCCTCGTCAACCCACCCCAGATCCTCGGCGACGGCGTAGCAGGCACAGTCCTCGCCGTCGGTCCCCGACGCAAAACGGTATAAACCAGGTGACCGCGTTTTTGGATTCGTATGGCGGAACCAGAAAGAGAAGGGGCATCAGTTGATTTGTGTTGCGCCGGAGGAATTGTTGGGTAGAGTGCCGGTGGGGAAGACGATGGGAGAGGCGGTGACGTTGCCTAATAATTTTGTTACGGGGTGGCATGTGCTGACGTTTGAGTTTGGGTTTGCGTTGCCTTGGGAAATGGGGGTGGGGAAGCCTGTTGGTTATGAGGGACCACGGGCTGGGGAGGTGGAGGTGAAGGTGGAGGGTAATGGTAATGGTGATGGTGATGGGGAAAGAAAGAGGAAGAAGTGGATTTTGGTATGGGGTGGCAGTTCGAGTTGTGGGATGTATGTGTTGCAGATTCTGAAGTATTATGGGTATGAGAATGTCATTGCTGTTGCGGGCGAGAACCATCATGAGCGATTGAGGGGATACGGTGCGAAGATGTGCTTTGATTACAAAGGTAGCGAGGACGTGGTGGACAGAATCAAAGAATTTGTGAAGAACGACGGTGGCGAGATCGGGTATATCCTAGATTGCATCGGCAGTCTCCAAGACAGCGTCCAACCCTGCAGCCTCATCGCCGAGGCCCGAGGCTGCAAGATCGCCATCCTACTGCCCGTCATCGTGAAAGACGCTGCCGTCGGAGTACGACCAGAATACGAAATGGACGTTCAAAAATGCGCAGATTGGAAAGATGGTGTTGTACCAAGCGGTGTCAGGACGCACTTTTGGATGGATAATAAGGTGTTGGCACAGACTTTGCAGACGGAGATCATGCCGTGGGCGTTGGAGACGGGTGTTGTCGAACCGAATGATCAGGTCATTGTGGAAGGGGGGACGATGCTGGAGAGGGCGGAGAAGGCGTTGAGTATGTTGAGGGAGAAAAAGGTTAGTGGTGGAAGGTTGGTTTGGAAGGTCGCCGAAGATGAGGAGGTAATGGAGGCTTTGGGGGGTATTGGGTTGTGATGAGATAGGGTAGGTAGGTAGGTAGTCAGCTTATCAGAATTTGACCTGTGCACTCCTGGTGTGTTTGGTATCTCTTGCATGTGTAGAGGAATTCTCATGACGGCCAGTGTTGTGGTCAGATTGACCGGTCGTAAAACATGTGTCGGTCAATGGTCTGTCAGCATCGCGTAGGGAGGTAGCCAGGACCAAGAATTGGGGAGCTAAGTCGTGAAAAATGGGAGGTGAGAGAAACAAGAGGAAACCAGAACTGTGTACACCAGCTGACTATTTGTAAAAGGCTTTCACCTTGATTCCCAACCGTTAGAATCTCGTCATCTCTCTTCCATACCTCCTGAAGGACGATGTGCCATTGGCGACAAGCCCAGTGTATTCGTGTTCCTTGGTGTTACCACGTCCTCCTGTCCGAGACAGATATCAAGTAATTTTTGGTAGAGTCTTTGTTCCCGATCACACCATGCTCAGCTCATTCTCACTCTGATACACATCTTTTGTATACCGCCGTACAGATTCACTATTCACATAAAGGTGGGTAAACTGAATCTTTCTTATCCTGACCACCCTCTTCTTGGTATGGACTGATGGTGAACAAATGCTCACTAGTGTCTTCAGCACTTGCAGACTCCCCCTCCACTTGTCCATCCCCCTTCCCCTCCTCCTCTACTCCTCCATCGTTCTCTTCCTCGTCCCCCTGCTGATGGTTCCCACTACCCGTCCGCAACAAGCCACCAGACTGCTGTCCCGTTCCTGTCCTGCTCACACCCAGCCGACCCGACCCAAAGTACTCCATAGCCGGCAGCTTCCGCTCCAACTCCCCCCATCGTGCTGCCATCTCCGGATGTACTGTATTGACGTGCATTTGCAAACTCATGCGGTTTAATTTTTGGCTGGCAGGGGTTATGCGTCGGCGGTCGGTTTGGAAGGTTGGGCAGAGGGTGCAGCCGTATTGGGGTCTTGCGTAGAGGGGTTTTGATTGTGTTTGGGTTGTTGAGTTGATGGTGGGTGTGTTGTTGGGTTGAGACATGGTGTGTATAGGTGGGAGTGGTTAGGATGGTGGATGGTTGTGTGTATGAATGCGAGGTGGTCTCTGATTGAGTAATTATGTGGATCGGTTGCTTGGATTGGAAGGATCGGTTGTGATCGTGTAGATTGAGACAGTGGTCGCTGCGAGTGTGTCAAAGGTCGGGGTCTTGTGGAATGGTGTTGAGAGATCTATTGTCGGGGTTTGATGATAAGAGGTGATAATTCTGAGCGCTTCGATGGTTTGTCGTAGGCTGGGTAGTATCTGAGACCTGTCTTTATGGATGTCTGAGGAAGTATTCAGCTTGATCGATATGTAGAGGAGTATGGGCCAAAGACTGGTCAATGGTGTTTAGCTGGACTGTCTGTCTGCGGTGCAAGAAAAGAAGGTTCGAGCGCAGTATCAACCATGACATTGTCGTCGCCTTTCGTCGCACGTGATGTTGCAAAAGATTCACATCGGACAGTGCGTTGCGTTTGCCATTGTGCTGATACATACTGTTAGGCATCCATATCTCCTGACACGGTCCTGCCACCCTGCGAATTCACAAAAAAAAATGTCCTCCCCAAGCTCGACCGTCAAGTACTGCAGATCATGTACTTTAGCCCTCGTTCTGACCATTAACCCACAACACTAGCCATGGCCTGCATGTACCATCCAACTAGAAGAGACATTAGTCAAGAACCTTGACCCATCCCTAGGAATATGCATGATGTTTCGTGATGTTCGGCAGCACATAGTTGGCAGCCCATTAGGGAGCTGAGATTGGGATACATTTTGCGGGTGGTAAATCATATACCTTTGCATTGCGCAGCCAAAGTAGACGCTAGAGCGCGCTAAGTGGGGCCGAGATGGGCGGAAAGAGGGCATTGTGAGGGTGTTTGAGCGGGAATTGAAGATTAGTCGCCATTAGCGTAGTCCGCAAGGCAAACGCGCAGGACCCAGAGGTGGAAGGTCAAGCGACGCTGCAGCGCGTTGGTCGAGGTGGTAGCGTTGTTGCTCTGGGGAGAGGGTTGATGGTCGACAGTTCGAATGAATTGTATTTTGACGTTTTCAGGTCAGCTTTTGTCAACAAGAGTGGTGCCGTGTGGTCTTGATGAGAAACACTGTGCAATCACCGTGACCACTCGACTTTCCGTGATACTGAATGGCAAAGAGACATGGCAATTATACCAGACGTCTTTGTGGTGTTTTGTCAACATCACGTGCACGCAGCAAGGCGACACTCATCAGCCGCTGAAGATTCTGCGACAAAGCTCGCTGGGTTGTCATGAGGAGAAGACGAGACTTTGTGACAACGACAGATGCAAGGAAGACGCAAAACTGACAAGCATATATGCACTGAAACATGATTGGGAACCATTGGAGCTTGACAATTTCTTTCCTCGTCGCAAAAAGAATGGCACTCTTACCTGACATACATACTTACTTATCTCACCATATGAGTCCTTACGTGATAGTATGAGCTGAACTGTGCATCTTGCAGTAGAAAGTCCAGCTCCTTCTTGAGATCATGCGATACGCTATCAGCCGAATTGTTGCTGCTCGGGTAGGAGGTATCAATGTTCAATGCTTATTCAACGCGTCAGCTGGGTATGGAGAGCTCGCTCCAACTTGCTCGCTCATTTCCAGCATCACCGCCATGTCCTCCCATACGCAATTCAATGCATCATGGCTCTCCTCCAAGAAGCAATGTGAGACAACCTTGCCAGCAACCAGCTCATACGACATTGAAGGAGACGATCAGTTGTGACTATACTATCGTACAGCTTCAGCCACTTCTTTGATCTGATCCTTTTGCGCAAATTGGGCTTCCATTACCAGGAATAATACATCCCCTTGGACTCAACGACTCATCTCCTTGACAACATGAAAAGCTCTAAAGCAGAATGCAAATACCGGGCCCTACCTTCCTGTTTGTCACCATTCAGACTCTGAGGGACATGAAATCGGCAAAGAGCCAGTCTTCGCCCATAGAAGTGTTCGGAACGGAGCTTGTTTGTGCCAGATCGAGTCCATTGTTGACTCCCATTCATGCTCGAAAATCCAAGGGCACCGCAACGTGGTCTGTGGGTTGAACGACTCGCTATCGGTTCCTCCAGCAGACTCAGATCATAAGCCTGCAGTTCATCGTAGTGTATTTCTTGTCCCGAAACTCTTGATCGTAGGTGATATCACGCAGGTTCATGGAGCTGCAAGTCTGCCGGATCATGCTTTCAGCACTCTGTTGGTGACAATGGCTACGTGTTATGCGGCTGACGATGCAACCCAAACCTTCAGCATGTGGTCGACGTTCACAGTAGATATTCGATGAAGATGGATTTGGAAGCTCAACGTCAAGGTGATGAACAATGGACTAGGATATTGCATGTTGATGAAACAAGGCGATTTTAGCGCCACAGTTTAAGTTTGGCTGTTTCGAATCAGGAAAAACATCAACAAGTCTTCCGCTCCGTCACATCCACATTTACAACATCCATTGTTTGATACAACCCACTGATTCTGCATACACTATATGTGTCTATCCACGATCCATATGCTGCATCTTACCTCACCCGTATAGTACCTGCTTCATGATTCGAACATCTTCGTTGATGGCCTTTTCTGAAACCGCTTGAGCAGCTCTACGATCCGTGCGCTGTCCACACAACAAACCTATTGGTTGAACAGGGCCGGGCGAAACAGTCGAGCAAAACTGTTGCATGACAAACAGGTACCTCCTGCGAAGATGTCGAAATCTGGAAACCTCGCACAACTATCAACCATCATCACCTCTGTCGATCGTCCAACTATTTACTATGCCGAAGACCCTCCGTATCTCCCTCGAATACTGATATTCTATTGGCCAGTCCAAGCTGTAGGCACTCTGAGCTCAACGTCAAGAGTTAGAACAACAATATTGAGCGCAGCCGGCTTCAAAAGTTTCGCCGCATTCTCCGTCGCACCAAGCAGCAGTTACTATTCCGCCGTGCATAAGTTGCCCGACGATAAACAGCGAGACGATGTCTGCCGAGCCATTGCATTTGCGCTTTGCAGATACTTTTCAGAGGTGCCTACAGAAGTAAAGAATGCCATCACAGATGAGAATCTACAACACGGTCCAGGACTAAAATGGGGTCAAACACACGCAGCCCAGATCGCTTGCAAGATGAGCAGGGTCATAAACGCCGACGAGATCATTGAAGCTCTCAAACCTTTCTCTAAAGATCGACCTACCACACCACCTGCGCCAATACGGCCCATCTCTTCCATCCGAAAAACTCGACCGTCTTACCTTCCGCCAGACCCAAATCAGAATCAGTCGACGTTTGCCCGGTTCAACACACCATCCAAGCGAGTGCCAAGTGGACATCAACGCTCTCCATCGTCCATTACAAAAAAACAGATCACTGCAACTCACAAACAGAATACGGAACAATTGGAAACACTACGCTTCAAGATGTGTGAGTTTGTGGACACAGAAGACCGTTATCTTACTCGCCTACAAGACCTCCTCGATCTTGTGACCTCTCAAGGCCGTACTGCGAAATCCATCTCGAACAAGTTCTCTTCCTCCAAATCTCAAAAGACTATCAATGCGATGCTTCAATTCCCCTCTCTCCTCGACCAAATCAGAGATCTCAATATTGCCTTTCTTGACGATGTTGAATCAGTGCTACAGTCTACGGAGGACAACGCCTTGGCTTATATTGAACAATCACCTGTTCAACAATCTACCGTAGCTCCTCAAGCCAAAGACCCGATAGGTGTCTATGCTTTTGCAAAAGTTCTCCTCAACCATTTTCCGAAATTCCCAGTCCCATACCGTAGTTACCTCGACCTACACTCCCAGATTTCTTCCAACCTCGATCAATTCTTCAGCGACGATGCTACTTCTGTACAACTTGCACCGTCGTTGTTGATGGAACCAGCGCAACGAATATCACGATATGGCCTGTACATTGACACTATGATCCCACAAATACCGCCTTCATCTACACTGGCAATTCGTGCTCTTGAAAAAGCACGCAGAATAATAGCAGAAATCTGCGAGATGGAACCAGCTGCCTCAACAATCCTCGACTCTTTACGGATCGAGCATGAAGCGAAGAAACGCTCTCTCTCTCCATCAAAATTGATTTCCGGGTTGACTCGTGCAAACACAACTCGCGAAGCACCCGCAAAAACAATCATGAGTTTCGCACACATGACAGGCAGTCTACGAGAACGCGACGCACCAAAACTCTTACCCAGCCTCGGCCGATCCTTCAGTCGAAAGAATCGTTCTCGTCCAGGTCTTGCAGGCATACTATCCGAGCAAAACCCAGAGCAAGCGCAAAACCGCGCATCTCCCAGCAACGACGAAAACGCACGACCGAAATCATCTTCAAACAGCCAGCACGGCGGCGGTCTATCACTCCGCAGTAGGTTCCGACCAGATACATCCAGCAGCCAGAGTACGAGTACTTCAAGACCGGGCAGTAAAGGACAACAACTGACCGGTGTAAACGAGGATCAGGAAGTCAGGGGTGGTCTAGAGGTACGACTGAACAGCGGTAACATCGACGAAAGCAAAATTACACAGAAAGATAGGTATCCGAGTGGGAACATCGAGCACTACAAAGCACAGGTTATGAAGTTGGAGCAGGAAAACTACAGGTTACTGGCTGAGAATGCTGAACTGAAGAGGAGTGTAAGGGAATGTAGATGCGGTGGTATCCAGCGATGATGATGATGTCGGTGTTGGTGGCGGATATACGAAATAGCCTTGTCTACCGTACGTCGGCGTTGGCTTTGAGGTCGATGTACTGTATCTATTTAACGAATCACGAAACCTTTTGCTGTTATTGTTTATAGTACCTTCCGGTGATTGAAACTTCTGTCATCTGGCAACAAGGATGAATTGTAATACTATACCCACGAACGAGGCCAATGACAATACTTTTGAAATGATTAACCAAGCAATTGAATGAATAGTTTCTGGTATTTATATACGTGTGATTGTGTCCCACCTCTACTCTGCCTGACGATGCGGGATCGTTACTCACATGTAATATGGTATAGCATTTTGTGCTATAGTACAGTACATCCGTTGGTTCTTCTCGAAGTGGCTCGTTGTATAAATGTTCACGAATGTGTGCACTGTTTACTGTACGTGGTAGGTAAGATTCTGTCTATGTGAGAAAGGGTGGATTGAGGAGGAATATAGTATGTGGAAGGCGTTAAGATGTTTTAGAACTCATTCAGACGAACCAGGAAGGAAAGGCGCCTACTGTAAACATACAGCAGTGCAAGAATAGACAGACTTTTACCAAACTTCTAAATGTCGTATATTCATAATCTAAATTCTTCAGTTACAACACCGCCCCCTCCCAGTCTAGTCCAGTAGGCACAGCTATCTAACATCCATCTCAACACTATCTATTCCACGACTATGATGATGTCCACCTTGTCCGTCCCCATCCATCATCTCCTCCGTCCCATCCAAGATATCGTTCTCATGCAGATACTCATCCTCCGGACCAGGTTCGCGCTCCGATACCCTCGCCCATTCACCCGTGCGTTCACCAATCCTATTGAAGCGTGGCGATAATCTTAATCGTCCTCTCGATAGGCCGTTTAATTTGTCTGCGATCCATTCTGTCGTGCCTTGCAGGATCTGCCACACGAGAGTTTGTCTGCTGTCGGAGGAGTCGTCATTCGCACGGTTGTGACTGCTATGCTCTAACGCTTCGATTCGTGCCTGGTATCGTAGACAGTCCTTCACGGTGATGAGTCCTTCGAGGCGGCCGTGATGTTCGACCAGGATGACTCTAGGACCCATTTTCTGGAACAGGTCCATTGTTGTTTCGAGAGGTAGTCGTGGATGCACGGTGATTGGTGCGGTATCGACGTAAGCGCTACAATCGACGGTCTGACGCGTTGTGTTGTCGATGGGTGTGGCGCTTGTCGTTGTGGAAGGAGTCATCGGAGATTCGGTGTCTTCGACGTCGAGTCTGATGAACGAGATGCGTGCGTCAGGAGCAAAAGAGGTTTGTTGACGCATTTTGTTTAGTGCATACGCCAGCTCGACACGGCCGATATAGCCAATTAGAATTTTTGAGCCATTTGGTTCTTCGACAATGGGAAAGCCAGAATAATTTGTGTTGTTGAGAAGCTTTTGTGCGACTTTCACTTCCAAGCCTGTGGCAGGGAGCATTTTGAGGGACGTACTCGAAGTCATGACTTGTGAGGCAGGAACGCCGAAATTGTGTTCTTCCTTCGAATCAAGGAAAGGGTAGCCATTGAACTGGATCATAATGTCTGCAATGCCAGCTTTGGCAAGACGGTCACCAACCGCTTTTGTGACACCGATCACGATCATGGTTGGAAGAATATATGTCAGTGCTCCGGTGAGTTCGAACATGATTACTGTTACAGAGATGGTAAGGTGCATGATTCCAGAGAGTGCAGCGCCAGCGCCGAGGAAGGCATATGTTCCGGGAGTGATACACGGGACATCAGGTTGGCATGCAGAAAAGAAGGCACTATCCGGAAAAGAGGCGTGTAGCCACTCAACGAGTATGCCCACCATACGGCCGAATGAGGCGCCAATTGCCATGGAAGGCACAAAGATGCCGGCAGGGACTTTGCAGCCATAGGAGAGGGCAACAAAGCCACAACGGAGCAGAGTAGCGGCCAGGAGGGAAATAACATTCGAGAGACGCTGTTCTGGTTCGCAAAGACCGTGGTAGTCGTAATCGCCCTCGCACTCTCGGAAGAGAATTTGCATCATTTCAGTCATATCGACGCGAAGGAACAGGTTGGGATAGCAGAAGAGAGCTGTGACACCAGCCAAAATGACAGCTTCTGGGATGGCATACTTCGCTAGATATTTTTTGCGAAACGACTGTACAGCTAAGTGACCTTTGATCATCAAGGCACCGTATACACCACCGAATATGCCAAGAATGATATAGAACACGACCTCGAAGAAGTGCCAGCCACGGTCATATTTGACACTAAACATGACAAGCTGACCGGTGCGGAAAGGATTCATGGCTGCAAGGACGGCTGTAGCAATAAGAGCACAGAAGTAGCTCCTCCAGAGGGTCTGCAGAGGAAAGTGGGATGACATTTCTTCCAGAGAGAAGAGAACACCGCCTATAGGACTGCCGAAAGCAACTGCCACACCAGTGCCTGAGCTGGCTGTTAGAATTTCTCGAGTTTTTGAAGCACTTTGTTTGTACTTGTCGAAGAAACGGGAGATGACGTTGCCAACACATGTAGCATAGTGGACGCTAGGGCCTTCCTTGCCTACTGATAGACCTGAAGCAATGGCGAGTGGCAGACATATCGCCTTGATAACGAGCGTCCAGAATCCGAGGAATCCTTTCATAACGAAGCCACCGATGATACACTTGATCTCGGAAATGCCTGAACCTGCAGCGTAAGGGGCATATTCCTTGACCAGATATGATGCTGTTGCTGCAAATAAGGTCGCCATGATAATGTAAATCAGGTAGTTCGCGAAGCCGTACGAAGACCATCTTCTCCATTCCTCGCAACCATTCTCAGCGCCGTAGCAACAGAAATCTTCATTCAAGTACCACGCAGTTGTGCAATATCCCATCTTCAAATCGGCCAGATATTCAGTCACAATGTTCAAAGCAGCCGCAATAAGTCCGATGACGATGGCCACCAGTGTTACCACAACCCATGCTTGAGCAGCATCGTACGACTCCCAGAGTTTTCGACGCCATGCCCAAGTGCCATCTCGTTGGAAGAAGGGCGTCGCATCTTTTCGCCTTGTTCGTCTTCTAATCTGTTCCCTGGCTGCATCCTGGACCCAATCGATTGTAGTGAAATCTTCATATCTCTTGATCTGTGCTAGCTCTTGAGTAATGACACTATCGACAAGTGGTGGACCCGTTGAAGAGCCATCTTCGAGTTCATTGAGTGCTGAATATCGTCTGGAGATTGTCCTAGCAGATAGCGACGGCCGAACTTGAGGGCGTGCGCAGGACGTAGATGATTGTTGGTTCATAACATTTGTGTCGTCAACATGCTAACAACACGCATACAACCGAGTAAAGAGACACAGATGAGTATTGAAGCGAATGTGGAGGGTGTATTGATCCCAGAGGCATCACCTGCAGTCTTTGTGGTTGAACCAGCCGATGCGATTCCAGATGCCACCTTTCCACTTTGGGACAACCACTTCGAGGTCAACCAGGATTATAGGACGATTACATATACCATACCACATCTAATAGAAACATCACCAACGCGTTGGATAACGCGTAATTCTATGTGACAATAAACATGCCTTATAACACAACGCCCATGCCTCGACCAGAAGAAATTTCAGGAACTTCAGCCCTACCATGTACGCGTTCTCGACCGCCGTTTTCGTTTCGCTAACAAAACTCAAGTGGCTCGAGTCAAGAAAATCATCGCCCAAGATGAGGACATTGCACAGTGCTCCAACGGCGCCGCTTTCGCCATATCAGTAGCAACAGTATGAGCCCCTTTATGCGCCTTACTCATTTCCATACCGGAAGCGATCTCGCTAACACGTCCCTGAACCTGATAGGAAGAATTCTTGCGCTATCTTACGGAACAAGCCCACAATGTAGCTAAATCGGATTCGAAACCACGAAGAAACATAGCCTACAAGGACGTCGGTAAGTCTTTATCATGATGGCTTCTTTTCTGCATTCATGGTGTCTAACATATGCATGGTGAAGCTGCGGCAGTCGCAAAGTTTGACAACCTTCAGTTTCTCTCTGATACAGTTCCAAGAACTATGACTTATAAACAGATCAAGGAGAAGAAAGTTACCACTGATACTTCGAATGGCCCAGCAGGAGTCATTGAAGACGGTGAGGCTACTGATGGTGACGCTGTGGGTGCCGCAAATACTAATGGACAACGGTCGATTGCATCGATGATGGCTCAGCAGCATCACAGCCATACTCACATGAACGGAGCCAGCAATGGACCAAGCACACCAAACACGCAGAGACAAAGCCATTCGATGGCTAACAGTCCTATCGTTGATCGCACTGTGCTATCTCAACAGAATGGTCATGCTCACCCTGTTGAGGTAGATGGTGACGTTGAAATGCAAGGCTAGGGTCTCACACCACCTGAGCACCGTACAGTATCAAAGTCGACAGTAGATACATTCATACTTTGATCCATCAAGCAGACAAGAAGTCTATTGAGAACAAGCAGCCCTTAAAGGACCACAATCTTTTTCTCGATAACATCATTATCACCATATATCTACCCGACAGGGAAACAGCGTTATGGCCTGCAGACAACGGCATGCCCACCTGACTATGCATGTACACTTAAGGCAGAAACCGTTTCTGCCATTACACAGTCGCCGTCTCTATTCCAAGTAGTCATCAAATAGCACAGTCAACCTCGAAGCGCAGATAGCATCAACATCAGCCTCACGACAGACGCGATTTACAGCTTCGCTTTTGTCTGATCCCACCTCTCAACACCATTATCATGAACAGCACTCCACCACTTCGCTCTCAAACCTTTGCTCACGAAAGTCTTCTGATCAACATCACCTTGGTTCATCAACCACTCATCAACAGCAAAATCTGCATCACATTCGGCATCATAATTCAAGATGCTCGGCACAGTCCACGGACTCGAGAAGATCTGAGGCGTTCGATATGTAGGTGGCATTTCCATCACTCTTCCGGGACGACGATCCCAGAGCTTCACCTCAGCAAAAGTGGCTTGATCCCGTTCGGTCATCTCGGTGCCTCTGAGGGAGTAAAGTTCGCCTTGAGTGAATGCAGACTGAGCTTTGTGAAAGGCTCGAGGGATACGTTTCTTTTCATAGAGTTCGATAGCGGTGGGAAGAGTGATAGTACCACGAATGACTTCGCTCACGACACGACCGAGGAAGATCCCATCTTCCATTGCTGTTGCTGCACCTTGGGCCTATTTGAGATGACGTTAGCATAGTTACAAACCTCAATATTTAGAGAACCGCAACAGCAATCAATGTCAAAACTCACCATATGGTTCTGCATCCCATGAATAGCATCTCCCATCAACACCACATTCCCCTCCTTGTTACTCCACTTCTTCGTGGGCGGAACAACAAGCAAAGGCCACCTCTTCGTCTCCTTCACCAAATCCAGCACCTTCAAAATAAACGGATCCCACCCCTTATAATGATCCCTAAATTCTCGCACATCAACCTCCTCCAACTCAGTCACGGGCCTCGTCTGTTCATAAGCTGTAACAACATTCAACTCCCGCCCCCCACTCAACGGGTACAACAAAATATACCCACCAGGCCCAGTCCACAGATCCATCGTATACCCAATGCGACTCCTGGCCTCAGGAATCTTGTCAAAGACCTCCTCATACGGCAACACAGTGCGATAAGCAGCGATGTTACTCGCAGCCACAGGTTTGAGATCAGGAAACACACACCGTCTGACAAAACTCTTGATCCCATCCGCTCCAATCACGAGATCGAAAACCCGTTTCTCCCCACTCTCACCCACCACCTCAACCCTCCCTCCCCCACCCTCCTTCTCCTGTCTCAACTCGCCCACCCGAAACCCAGTAACAAGTTCCACCCCCGCCCGTCTCGCCCCCTCCACAAGCCCACTATGCAAATGATCCCTCCTTACAACCCACCAAGGAAACCCCTGATCCCTCACCACCCTCCTAACATCCAATCTCGCCGTCAACACCCCATCCTCTCCTCCACTACCGGTCCGTCGAATC
>Ga0181469_100141_pt2 | contig 15553 bp, 12 predicted proteins | sample InSIn2SAF170_2_FD_119081 | JGI IMG/M metagenome (GOLD analysis project Ga0181469, IMG submission 119081) | Clean room microbial communities from NASA Spacecraft Assembly Facility at Jet Propulsion Laboratory, Pasadena, California, USA -... ... | reverse complement strand
CCAGTTCCAGACACTCAGCAGTGCCTGTGCCACCATTTTTGGCACCCGATTATGGTGAGCGTCAGCTGAAGCGGAAGCTATCGACGATGCTACTGACTGAACAACTGGAACTATTGGAATCCAACTGTGGGGACTTCACTGTTATCTGTGGAGGACGATCATGGAAAGTGCATAGCTACATTGTTGCTCCACGGTGCAATTTCTTCGCAGCAGCAGCAAAATGGAAGAAGGAGCAAGAAGAGAAGACAATCGATATGACCGATGATGATCCATATGCGGTGGACATACTACTCAGATACATCTACACCCGCGATAGTGAGCTAGTAGGCCTCACTGCTCCCTTCACCGAAAATCCGGCTCAAACGATGGCCAAAATAGCTATTGTTGCTGACAAGTACGATCAGCCTGATCTCTTTGCTCAGGTAAGAATAGAGTTCATGAAGCTGACACACAATCTGAAACAGCTAGAAGAACCTGACAAGCGAGCTCGAGATGCATTGCTGGCGCTGGTGAGGCTGAGAGAACACGATACCGAGTCAGGGCAGCTGAGAGTGTTGGAGATGATTGTCCTGCGTTATCTGCGCGATTCAAAACAGTTGCAGATTATGGACGACGCGATGGTTGCTTTGCTGGAAAATGAGGTTCAAGCTGATCCGAGCCTTGCAACTCTGTTGATAAAGTATTGTGCTGGTGGCCAGCTGTCACCTGATCCTTCGCCTACAACAAAGGGACGCAAGTCATTGCAGTGCCCTACCGTGATTCACTGATCACAAGTGCTTGCTTTATGTCAATGCGTGGTGTTGTTGTTTGGTAAACGTCCGAATATCACCGCTTTGATAACTTCATGTCATTTCAGCAGTCATCAAGCAGTCAGAAGGAGTATCAATCGAGATAATCAAATCGTCACCCGAGGTCAATGATGTTTGGAATATTCCGGCTTGCAAGTGTCACTACTTGCTGTTTGGAAACTTCTGTGACAAAAACAACCTCCAGGCAACGACAACTACAAATACCAGTCAGTCTCAATGACCTACATCCAACTTCAGAACACATCCCTCTGTAATGGAAGGTCCCCTGAGAAACCTCTCACAACACAAACACCTTCGGAACAGATCATACACCTTCATTGACAGCCACGATGTCCACACCAAACAAGCCGACTACCTTTGACACGAAGCCATTGACATCCTCTTCAGAAGGCCAAGAATTGCCTGATGTCCTTCTCACAAAGTTCATCCAATCAACTGATATCATAAATCCAGGAGAAGGACAACCACCACCTCAACAAGTCCTCGAATCCATCCTCAATGATCGTCGATGGACCCGAAGAATGCTCGAAGACTGGTTCAAGAAAGGAGCTCCATCACGATCGTTCTCGTTGACGCCCAATCCTGAGTTTCGGGCTATCTACTTGATGCTGCTGGCAAGTCTGGAACGCAAGGGACAAGACAAGAGTGGACTTTACATCGGTAAGGTATTTGAGGCGTCGAGAAAGGAAGCTGTGACCGAGGAGGAGAAGAGGTTGAAAGAAAGAATCGATGCTTGGAAAGTCGAACAGGGAATTGAAGTGGGAGATGAGGATTGGGAGATGGCAGGAGGAGAGGTAGGGGATCGGCGGATGACTGATAGGGGAAGACAAGAGGGCTGACCAAATGGAGCACGGGACTCAAACCCTTTTCTATTTACGATTGTACTTTCAATCAAAAGTGTTGGCGTTGATTGTTCGCGTTGATACTGCAAGCAAGATTCTAGGTACTGCTGTCTTACGCTGGGATAGGGATCACTGCAATCAATCAATTAATAAGGTGTATGCGCGTTTTGATTTTCTTTGCTTTCGTCGCTTATACCTACTCGCTCAGACTCTCGGGAGTGCTCATCTTGCTCGGTGGCATTCACATGCTCACAGATCGGGCCGTTGTTCTCCACAAGATCGACGTTAGGGACAAATTTAGGCGACAACAGGCTAGCGTTCGACCAGGTTCAGGGCTTAGAGGGCTTTAGAGCTTCCCCCCGCGCTGTGTGTTGAACAATCAACGTCATCCTAGTGCGGCTTTTGTAACTTTGCAACAGGTAATTTCTCAACACAAGCACGAGAGCCCCTCCACATACAAGGTCCAGGTAAACTGATAAAAGAGCCTGGCTTGTTTTCTGGATACTGGCAAGACCACACCAAGATCTTTTTTTTTTGTAACTATTCCAAAACATACTTGTCATATTCAAATTCCTATTCACTACACAGTTCGGCTTCGCTATGGACCCGCTAAACCAATCTTCAGCAAACACAGTCTTTGCAGCACCAGGAAAGGGCGGAGTTCCTGCGGATGGCACAGGTAAATTACCATTGACAACTCATGAACGAACCTTACTAACATGTCTTTCTAGGTATCATCGAGCTCGACTCCTATTTAGGTGAATTTCGTGGTGCCCTGAAAAGCAGATTCTCAAAAGCGCAGAAATGGATACGAGATATCGACCAGCATGAGGGCGGACTCGAGAGATTCTCGAGGGGCTACGAACGCATGGGTTTCACATTCCCCGACAATGGAGATATCATTTATCGAGAATGGGCTCCCAATGCTCAACAAGCCTTCCTAATCGGCGAGTTCAACAACTGGAATCGTGATTCACATCCTATGCAGAAAGATAACTATGGTGTTTTCGAGATAATTTTGAGGGCAAGAGATGGTGTGCCTGCGATACACCACAACACAAAGCTGAAAATTTCCATGATCCTGCCTTCAGGAGAAAGGATAGAAAGACTACCAGCTTGGATCACGAGAGTCACACAAGATCTGAACGTTTCGCCGGTCTACGATGCAGTGCTATGGAACCCTCCAAAATCAGAACGATATGTCTTCAAGCATCCCAAACCACCGAAGCCTCAGTCTGTGAGAATCTACGAAGCACACGTTGGTATCTCGAGTCCAGAGTTGAAGGTCGCCAGCTACAAAGAGTTCACAAAGAATATGATTCCAAGAATAAAATATCTGGGATACAATGTTATCCAGTTGATGGCTATTATGGAGCACGCCTACTACGCCAGCTTTGGCTATCAGGTCAATTCCTTCTTTGCTGCGAGTTCAAGATATGGAACACCCGACGACTTGAGAGAGCTCATTGATACCGCGCATGCAAACGGAATAACAGTGCTGCTGGATGTGGTCCATTCACATGCCAGCAAGAACACACTAGATGGCCTCAACATGTTCGACGGTAGTGACCATCTTTACTTCCATGGAGGTGCAAAAGGTCGTCACGAGCTTTGGGATTCTCGCCTCTTCAACTACGGCCACCATGAAGTCCTCCGCTTTCTCCTTTCAAATCTGCGTTTCTGGATGGAAGAATACCAATTCGATGGTTTCCGTTTCGATGGTGTCACAAGTATGCTTTACACTCACCACGGCATCGGCACGGGTTTCTCTGGTGGCTATCATGAATACTTCGGCCCTGGCGTCGACGAAGATGGTGTAGTCTACCTCATGATCGCCAACGAAATGTTGCATACCCTCTACCCGGACACCATTACAATCGCAGAGGATGTGTCTGGTATGCCTGGTCTTTGTGTCAATCTCTCCCTTGGCGGTGTTGGCTTCGATTACCGCTTGGCCATGGCCGTACCAGATATGTACATCAAGTTGCTGAAAGAGAAAGAAGATGATCAGTGGGATATTGGCAATATTGCATTCACGTTGACCAACCGTCGCCACGGTGAAAAGACAATTGCATATGCCGAATCCCACGATCAAGCCTTGGTCGGTGACAAGACGCTGATGTTCTGGCTCGCTGACGCACAAATGTACACCAACATGTCGACATTATCCGAACTCACACCACAAATCGAACGTGCAATGTCGCTGCACAAGATGATTAGACTGGTTACGCATGCTCTGGGTGGAGAGGGTTGGCTCAATTTCGAAGGCAACGAATTCGGACACCCAGAGTGGCTCGATTTCCCACGTGCCGGCAACGACAATTCTTTCTGGTATGCACGCAGGCAGCTGAATCTGACTGAAGACAACCTGCTGCGGTACAAGTCTCTGAACGAATTCGACCGTGCCATGCAACTCACCGAAGAAAAATATGGTTGGCTACACAGTCCACAGGCGTACATCTCCCTCAAGAACGAGACAGACAAAGTCCTGGTCTTCGAAAGAGCTGGACTGCTATGGATCTTCAACTTCCATCCATCGAAGAGCTTTACCGACTACAGAGTAGGAGTAGAGCACGCGGGCGTATACAAGATAGTCCTCGATTCCGATTGGGACACATTCGGAGGATTCAACAGAAATGCAAAAGACACGAGGTTCTTCACAACGGATATGCCATGGAATGGCAGGAAGAATTTCACACAGGTGTATATACCTACGAGAACGGCTTTGGTAAGTTCGAACCCGACATCTAACTACGATGTGAATACTAACTGTTTCCAGGTCCTTGCCCCAGAAAACACTGTCTGAGACAGATACAAATGACCATGCAGAAAAAGACGACGGACTAGCTACATACCCATCACACCATCACGAATATCATGAAAAGAGAGAATAAATAATTTCCATAGTCGACTACCAAATACATTTCTTTGCCTTTGCCTTAACACTAGCGTTTCATCCATCTTGTCGTAGAGCATTTATATACATCATCTGAACAAGGCAGTTTAAAGGAGAGATAGCAGGAGGGGTATACCGTAGTTGTTGGTACGTACTTTGATAGGGGGTGCCTTGGGATATGGGATTGGGAGGGAGTATATGTACATATTGATGGTTGCGAGTATCTACTGTACCTACTGAGATGATGTGTAGGTGTAACACATGTCCTATCGATAGTGCGCGTCTGTGTGACGAATTAGCTATAGGGGTATATATCTAGCTATATTATGTTGTATTGTATTGTGTTGTGTTGCGTTGCGTTAACTACGAATAAATCACTCAACATTAAGAATAAATCTGCCGTTTTCGATTTTTGATAGACAACAAATTGGAATGGGAGCAGAGATCTGAAGTCCGAAGTGCTTTGGGTATGTCTTTATATGGCATTTTGATCAACAGGTAATATGGCAATGCATGTGCCTTCGGATTAACACAATAATTTGTATACAAAATATACTTCTGTTACATAGAGAAGTCGCTTGCCCCTGAGTAGAGTAGAGCAGAGTAGAGTGGTGTCGTAAATCATTATGTATCACCTCACATTTCGCATTCACGGCAACCGCGCCGCGCTGTTGCTTGTCTCACCATGTGTTGCCAGCATTGTAGTAGTATATGTACAGTATGTAAGTGCGCACGATGCTTATCGTCGGCGCCAGTACTCATGCTTCCGCAGCCCTTCGTCTCTGCATACCCTGACTTTATATGCCAACCCGGGTATCATAGTCTCATTGGCGGCGCGCCATCGAGCTTTGCCGAGTAACCAGTCCGTCAGCGTGACGACGGGACTCGTCTTATCGAATCCGCCTGCTTCGTCCGCGTGTTCGATCGTGTGGTTTGCGATTCGTCCTTCGGAGTCGAAGGAGAAAATGAATAGACCGGTGAATGTGTCGGAGCCGGAGGCATCTTTTGTTGTGAAGAGAGGTCTGTCGCCGCCGAGGAGGGTGCTTAGACCGCGGTTTATGCCACCGTTGTCGATGGCGCTGGATGTTGATGTTGGAGAGTCTGTGTGGATTGTATTGGTGGTGTTGCTCCCGTTGCCATTTCTTTTAGGTTCGGTGCGCCAGCGAACTACTAGCTTTTCTTCGCTGAGGTTGCCAGATTGTTCTTCGAGTTCGGAGGGGGCGGTGATGAAGCCTGAGCGGACTATCTTTTCACTGAGGATTTCGAGCTTGACGTTGCCGACTACTGGGACGCAGCCCCATGCTACTGGAGCGGTCAAGAGCGCAGCTCGATATGGTATTCGTCCTCGTACGACGAATGGCAACGGGAGATGTGGGTGCGTTGAGGGGAAGAGGTGAAGGGATATATGTGGTGACATGACTTCGGGAGGTAGTTGTGTAGTGAGGATATTAGGTAGAAGAGGTGAAAGCGTTCGCAGTGCTGTTGTCGGTCAGTCAGCAATTCATCTAGCTGTTGAATGCTCTTACTTTTGCCTAACTTCAAAGTCCGCTCGTCTGGCGGTTTGTGGTCGTTACCGTTGTTTGGCAACCCTCCTGCGGGAGAGCCTTCCGAGCGGACGAATGGTGTGTCCACCAATTCATCGCGACTGTTGTTTGTAGCATTGGTTGGGACTGCAGCGGTGAACCATAATTCAGAGAACGGCTCTGATCGAACTTGTGCTAAAGTGCGACTAGATGGGAATGCGAGGTAGGGACTTCGTCCGGTAAGGATTCGAAGCAGTTTCTTCCATCTCGAAAACGCGGCAGGCGAAGTGGTCGACACTGTTCGCATTGGCGCTGTTGTTATCTGCCTTTGTTTCTCATACTGTGCGCCAGCCGGCTCGAATGAAAATAGACCACGATCGTGGTTCCTCCGGATTGCAGAGGAGGATCGGTTTGTAGCAAAGCAATGGCATAAATTGATCCATCATCAGACCACCAGTAATAAAGTCGATGATCTTTGGAGAGCTGCTGTGGCACAGTTTCCAGCGACCGTGACGTCACTTGTGGCAGATACTTTGAGTGTGGCTGTTGTTGTGCTTGATTAACAACTTCTCCTTGTTTTCATATCAACACGTCTTGCGCAACAAACTTACTTGATGTTGTGGGCGTCTAATGTTTACTGGCTGCGGTAAATACCCGTCGTTCTTGCTGGAGTGCTACGGACGCATTGATGGATCGGAGAGGTAATGATTGTTGTGAGAAAGTGGTGGTGGGGAATGTTACGCTTGTTATTGAGAGGAAGAACCCGGGCTTTGAGGCGTACTTGAGAATTGGTACTTCATCAGGTGAGCAAACTGGAAGGAGTCTGTCCGGCGCGGCAGACGATATGATATTAGTCTACCGGTGATGATTATCGAAACACCCGCGAGCAAAAACAATGATACACCATGGTAAGCTGTATTCTTTTGTCCAAGATAGTAGGATGGAAATAGCTGGAACTACGTTTCAATGCTTGATCAGGTACACTCTTCTCTTTGTTCTGACAAGAGGTCGCTGCCTTCAAGTTCACATTACGATGACGAGCGAAGTGAGTTCCTGCCGACGGCCTCCCGATGCAGCGCAGACTGTGTTCATGTTGACCAATGTTTGCGTCGTGCTTTCCATGTCTACATTATGTTTCATGTCAATGTTTGCCACTGTGTCTCCTGGTCCTTTATGAATGCCACAGAAGTCTGAATTCCAACAAACAAACTCCTACTTTCATTTTGGATGGTACAGACACTGCTATGTTCGTTTTGAGCACGTTGGATAAGTATCTTCGAATCGCGCAACATGCCTGCTCAGCATTTTACAAGCGGTCCACGAGCCATGTCTAAGGGCTATGGTCAGCCTTGGTATACACGTCCTCTACAAACGGATTACAGTGGAATTCCGTCAACAGCGCAGAGGTCACACACACAGCCACCGCCGACAGCGATAGCACGACCACACGGTCCTTCATTCTCTATTGACTCCAATCACCCGTGGTATCATGCCATTTTGAAGCTCGAAAAAGTCTTGGGTCGTCCACGTCGGGATTCGTCGAAGATCGATACATTGACTGGAAGATGCTTACGAGCTGGCAGAAACAAGAATCATATTCTCGACGATGCAGTGCGAGAGATACATCATCTAAAAGGTATTCCTTTTCGAGGCAGTTCATTGGAATCAGCACCTGAGGTTGAGCAATTGCTCTTCTTCAAGAGTGTGGTGACCAAGGACTGTTGCATCAAAGCTGGTCTCAACAAACCAGAGGCATACAAGCCAGGCTACGACGACAGACAAAATGCGAAGATGATCAACGCTGCTGCTTTCTTCATTGAAACACTACCCAAGGTGGGCACCAAGAGAAGTGTAGCAAGTAAAAGGCGTTCTGAGACACCCCCACGACTTCTCACGTATGTTCAAGTGGCCAAAGATGATTCCACACAAAAGCCTAACGACACCAATGTCGTAGCCCAGTCTACAAACCAATACAACCTCGATTTCGGAAACCGAGTGGAACAAGCGTTACTAAAGATGGACAAATGGGCCTCAGCATGGCTAGCTGGTGACTTCGGCGACACAGATGTTGCTTGGGAGTCCTCCGAATTCTGTCTCGCAATGCCAGATATTATTCAAGAACCGGAGGTAGTTAAGACAAAACGCTACGTAATTCCAGCGAAACGAGGTTACGAAGCCAGCTCTTTGCCTGTACGACCTTGTCCGCGACAGACCGCAGAGGGATCCCTTTCTCGTGCTCGGTGCCCTCCAGAGGAGGCTGATTCAGCCAAGAGGTTGAAAACAACCAACAATGTCACAGTGTTTGCACCATATGTCAAGAGGGAACCATATTGACCTGGTTTTGGGGGTGGGGAGGACGCCATAGGCGAAATGGGCAAGGAAAGGAGAGTGTGAAATAGGGTAGCGTAAGAATGGTATACTGTACATGACATGATACGATACAACAGCAGCAACTTGAAGGCAGTCATAAGTGAGCATAAGAGCATTTATAACACTCTAACATTTTTTGGGTGTAGAAATATGGAGATATGTTTTGTAACCAACAACTTTACGCATAATCCACCAGTCGTGACCACTTTGAACGCCGTATGCAGGTGAGAGGCATGCACGAGTAGCTCATTTCGTTACCATATCACGACCAACCAAAACACCATGCAAAACATAACGTAAACCTTCCTCCACTGAACTCCGCAGATGATCCACCTGTTTGCTTTCTAGAACGTACTCCAACGCATAGCAAATAAGGTGAATTTGATTTTCTGGTATTGTGATTGACGGTGAGGTATGTAAATAGGGAAGCTGATCGTGCTCCCCTGCCGTTTTGAGGTTCCGAAACTCCGCGCCAAAGTAATGTGTGATGTAGTAAAGGCTTCCTTGCTCCAAATCAATTCATCAAACATGATACCGTCCGTTTGGTTGATTTAAACGCCTTGCTGCAGTAATTTCAAGAATAGCAAAGTAGAGAATGGTAAGGTGGTTGCCGGTAGTGGTTGATCCCTGCTCTGGTAGTTGTCCCAAAGACTTTTGCTGTGCGATTGTAAGGTAGTGGACAACAAACTAAACGCCGTTATGAGGCACACGTGCATAACCACCAGCTGCCCGCTTGTATTCATGGACCGAGCTTAGGATATCGTCATTGTCACCGTCATCATCATCATCCGCTTCGATCGTCTCATCACCTGATGCAACGGGAAGTACGGGCCTTGGACCGCTGAACGATGCACCATTTGTCGGCAAGCTTGGGATAGCCGGCATCAGAGATGGACGAGCTCGGTCCTTGAGAGCAAGTGATCCATCATCCTCGCGCTTGTCAAGAGCACGTTTCTTTGCGACAGGCGAGGAGAGTGGGTAGTAGCCGCCTAGTGGACGAACAGGCTCAGGTGCAGGGTCACTGTTCATTATTGACGCGATAGTCGGGAGGTTTGGAGCTGTGGGTGTCGCACAGCTTGAGCGGTGCAGACTTGGTGGTGGCATGGACTGCAATGGGTGCTGGAAGAGCGCATTGGACTGCTGGTTCCACGAGTTGGCCGGCGCCGGTGTACTTGGTTCGCTCGTGTTATAGCTTAGTGGAGGATATTGATTAGATGAAAAGACAGGAACCGGACTGGATATCGTGGACTGCTGACGGGACGGGCCATAACCTTGTGATGCGGAGCTATCCACTGAGAGTCTTCGAGCGTTGGTCGAGTAAGCATAAGCTTCCATGCTGCCGGCACGATCATTGCTAAGAGCTCGAATGGACCTCTGCTCATCTTCTGGAAATTTGCCTGTACCCTTTCGTCCTTTGTCAGTTCTTTGTCTAATCTCTCTTCGGATCCGAACGCGAATGCCTTGGTCGGCTAGCTGCTGGCTCAGCTGAGTACTGTTCTGAAGTCCGGGAAACTTCTTGGCACTGAAGACCTGGAATGGCTCCGAGTAGACATACATCCGGTTAGCCATTTGCTCTTGACTGTTTGGTGGTTGAGGGTTATCACTAGTGCTCTCGATCAGGTTGAAAAGCGGAACATTCAAGTCCAAGTCTTCTTTTCGTTTGTTCTGCTCGAAGAGATGGAACTTGAGCCGATACCAGCCTTCGTGTCGGACGGAGAGATCAGAGAAGATGAAATAGGCTGCCGCGTAAGGTTTGGCAAGATATGCAGCACCAGCGACGCAGACTCCAGTCAAGACTGGGCAATGCACCGTATTTAGCATGCCTCTACCAAGAGCAACAGGGCGAGCAAACTCCAGGCTGGCGAAAAGCATGAAATTGGCCTCGTACGATGCTGTGATATCGACATTGCCATGATGAACGGTCAATTTGACAACTGGAGGGGGATCAACGGGTCTGCGATCAGCGGAGGCTATGAGATGTTAGTCAGATGTCTAATTTTGTCGTTGGTACTGCAGAGCTTACATCTTGGGCCGTTGCCACAAGCACGGGCACGTTGTGGTTTCTGTACAACCTCGAGATGGTATGTCAGTTTCCGACCTTCGGCAGTAGTACGTTCGAGGTACGAGTTGATCTCCTGAGCAACGCGTGCCATGACGTAGTTCTTGCCCACAATCTCGTACTGCTCGAGAGGTTGGGTGCCAAAGTAGACGTCTTCTGTTTCTGTACTCGAATGTCCGAATCTGCCAGCTATCACGTTTGATAGTGACGGAAGGCGTCCGGGGATAGTATGCGGCGCTGGTCTGGGAGCGAGTGGTAGAGGTGTTTGTCTGGGAGCATGTTTGTTAGCATGAGCACTGAGCCGTTGCTCCTCCTTGGTCAATCTTCGCCTCGGTGCCATCTTGTCAAATAGGAGAAAATAGTGGAATGAAAGAGAAATTGTATCAGAGAGCGACAATAAAGAATATCCAAGTTGACACAGACAAGAAAACAACAAATCCCTAAACGACCAAGCCTCCGGACAAATGTTTGAAATCGAAAGAGGATTCAAAAAGTGCAGAGGCCGGTGGGCAGCAAAGTTTATCCCAAGAACAAGATCACACCTGCTTGGTACGTGCGGTTCCATGTTGCAAAGGCAGTCTCCAACATGTGAGGAAGGCGCATTGGGACGCTGGAAAAGCATCCGTAGCCAAATGGAAAACCCGCTCAGCACAGAAACGCAGCAAAGCCAAGAACATATCGGAACCGTTGGTCGACTTACCAAAAAGTGTATAACTCTAAGGTCTTGATATTCCAAAATTATTCCCAATATAGTAGTCCGCTCAATCAAATGGTGGTGCCGTTCTCGGTAGATATGATGTCAAGTTCTCCAGTAACCAGTAGTCCAGGATGGTTTTGCTATTATTGTGTGGTAATAATATGTTCCTTGGATTCGAGAAGTTTACCAGATATTGACAAGGCACTATGAATGGGATCGTCGCCGGATACTACCTCCTCTTACTAAAATACTCAGTATAATGTGCCACTCCTGCAACAGCCCACTATGCTGTGTCTTTTGGTTCGGGGTTTAAAGTTTTTCTCTGTCTCAAGTAATCGCTTTGTCCGGAAATGTGATAATGATGTTTGGCGACGAGCGACAAAGGAATCTCTGATTTGATCGACCCTCCCAAATATTGACAGTGTAGGTTAGCGGCCGGTCGGTGGATCGCAAGTTTTGGACGTCTATTACTTCAACTCAAGCGACGAGCATTGCAGAGCGAGTAGTGGTGACCGCACCGACGTCGAAGGGGGGAGGGGGAGATGGTGAGGTCGGAAACAGAAGCGTAGGTGGGAGCTGGTGAGAGAAGTTGAGCGAGGTGCTCGGCATAATTGGCGGAGGGCAGAGGAGCAGACAGCACTGACAGGCGAACAAGCCGATGGCAAGTTCCGGGTTGCAAACATGGTTGGAGGCATCGCCTGGTCGCCATGTGAGTGGCTGCAGGGTGCCATTGATTAGTGCAGCGGCTGCCAAAAATGACTAGTCGCAACCGAGCAATGGCGGCATGCACTAGTTTCGTGCCGAGAAACCAGTGCGCTGTAACAGGTCAACGAAATGCCGATAGGCTGCGCTACGTGTGCTACGTGGATTGCTAGCTCCTACAAGCTTAAACGTTTACAGGTTGGTGTTGCGCTTGGACGGCCGGGGCGACAAGGGTAGGCAAGCACTCCTGGCAAATTTATGATGCCTAGAACTGCACATTCAAGCCTGGGACTTTCCGGCCAAGAGATCCCATGTCACTTGTCATTTGCTTGATGAATTCAGTGGGGCTGCATGTCAGGCCACACACCACATTCTCCTTAGCAGGTTTTTACACCAGAAGATTCGTCGCAGCACACACACACGAATACAATAGAAAGGTTTCTTCAGAAAGGGTTGGTTTACAGAGCACAATAGCTAGACCATAACCATCGATACTACATGTACAGTGCTGCAGAGTTGTTCTGGATGAAGATTGCCGTTTACATCCAGTGTACGGAACAGACAGGCCTGGGCACTTCGGGGTTGATCGCGCATCAAACAAATCTGCATTTCCTGCAGGTCCTGCGGTGGAGCGTTGACCACCTTGCTATTGCTTTGACACCTTGAGATGATAATCCTTTATGCTACACCAGTCGGAGCTCAAAAGAAAAGGATGCCAAAGCCGTTGCTATGTGAAAGCGTTGTGTGTCGTGTTAGAGGTGTGCTGCTGCGATCGTGCACAACTCTTCGACAATGATGAATTGACCGTGCTCACTAGAAATTTGCTCTGATGTATCTACAGTATCGAAATCATTGCATGTATCATCGAATTTGATGGACTTTGTTGATACAGAATCGCTTTGTACTGGCGCAAAACGTCCGCCTTGATCCTGCCAGATCTTGACTGTCCGATCGGTGGTATTGATGATCCCCAGTATCCAGCCCTGTTGATTTTGCGGAGTAGGTACTGTACGAGTAGATCTTCATGCCAACACTACGGAGTACAGAAGTGCAAATAGTAACACAGTCTCAACCCAAACAAACGAGTGTTTGAGAAAAAAGCTCGTATTCGTTTGTGCGACGACCATTCAGCAAAGTCAAAATGCCTGCTGGGACACCCATGGCCCCATTGCTGAGATCGCTAGCTTGATCGCAATGCTCACTCAAATCGACTAGAGTGAATCGGAGTTTCGGGTTGTGATCAGGTCCTATCGTGGGGACATTAGCGTTAGCACGGTTGAAACACTACTTACAGAGATTGCTGTAACTTTTCCTCTGCAGTAGTGCGTGCCCAGTTTTGAGAGAAGAGAAACAGCACAAAGTAGTGGTACAGCACGAATGACATAACTACTGTACGACAAGGTATGCATGAATCGAGCCATGGAGCGTGCAATAACCAAAAGAACTCTATAGTAACACCTTCCTTGGGTTGTGTCGACCCAGCACTGTGTTTGACAGGTGCCAAATACTTTCATTCGGTTCACTTGTGGTACCTCTCGGCACATCACCATCGGATCCTCCGCTTGCGTCACAAGTCAACATACTGTACACTAACCTTGTTGCTCTTTGTTCTTCTTCTGCAATCGTTTACTCAGGGAACACAGTACCATGTTGAGCTAATCACACTCAATTCAGTAGTCCACACCCAGGTGCATGCCTTTTGGGTGGATGAAACCAGTCCGAAGAACAACAATCGTCTTTTATGTCTAGCCATCGAAATTACTTTTTTGTTCCGAGCCAGCCAAGCATTATCGTTACATCTGAAGCTGTCAAGTGGACTTCAAGTTGTCATCGCAATGCTTTTCACGGAGCTGCAGCTGCTTGTGGACTCCTGGTGACATGATTGGATAAGCAAGAAATGCTGACACCTGCAGGCCTCAAAACCACGTGCTACAATGCAGTTACAAGCTGCTGTGGGTGTTCTATCAATCAATGTCAATGGCCAAATGGAGTGTATGTGGTTCTTTTCCAAACCGACCGCTCAATGTGCGCTGCATGACGACACGAACATATTGATATTTTGGTGCTCTCGCGCACGACCAGGACGCCACTACAGTCATTTATCTCATCAGCACAGCACGCGAATGACCGACGAAAGTTTACTCCACTACAGCGATCCAAATAGGCAGCTTATCAAATCCTTACAGGAGATAGAATTTTGGCCGTGCCTGAGCAGGTTGGTGCTATTCATGACAGTGGCTCCTTAATAGCATGAACTTATGCACATCGTCCTCCGTCAACCGGCAGATCTACTCCCGTGATGAAGCTACCCTCAGCACTGGAGAGATACAAGCAGGCGTTGGCAATATCTTCCGGAGTGCTAGATCGTCCAAGTGGTACTGTCGCAACGAAGCCTGCTCTGTTTGTTTCGTTGTCATCCTTACCAAGGAATTTCGAGCTCCTACAGACACAATGTTAGCCTGATACGTCACGAGTGTGGTAAGTGCCTCTATCAATGACACCTGGTGAACTTACAGGCCTGTACCGGCTGCGAAGACAGGACACACTGAGTTGAACCGTATACCCTTTGAACCATACTCGGTGGCCATGGCCCTGCTAGCATTGATGACGGCAGCCTTGGATGCATTGTACCATGTTAATCCCGGTCGTGGTCGGATACCAGCAGTGGAGGCAATAGTGATGAAACATCCCTTGACTTTGTTTTCGAGGAAATAGGGCAAGATAACATTGGTTGATATGTAGATGGACTTGACATTGACATTGAAGACAAGGTCAAAGTCCGCCTCCGTTACAGTTTCAGTGGGCTATTGCCGAACTGTGTCAGCAATGCACCATAAAAGCAGCGACTGGGAACACACTCACCTTGTTAGCATATGTTGTACCTGCATTATTAATCACAACATCAAGCTTGCCATGGGAGTCGAGTGTCTGCTTGAGCACCTTTTCCCAGTCTTCCCGCTTGGTTACATCTGCTTTTACGAAGGTGGCTCCAATCTCTTTAGCGACCGCGCTGCCAGTATCTTCACTCAGGTCGGTAATGATAACTTTAGCACCTTCCCTCTGAAATGTTGTTGCAATGCCTTTGCCGAAACCAGAGGCTCCGCCAGTTACGATAGTGACCTGTCCGTCGAGACGACCCATAATTGCTGTGGTGGATTGTGAATCAAGAATATCAAATTCGGTACAGGCGAGGCTAATGGTTTCGAGAGAAAATTGAAGCTTGATCGATTGGTATTTAAGGTCACTCTGTTGATTGTTTCTAGCTCAGCCCCAACGATACAGACCCCATGCCCCTTATGAATGTCCTCGAAATTTCCTACCCGAGGTATCGAATCTGGTTACACGGTGGTCACGGCGAGTTTTCTCCTCTTGTCTTGAATATTGTTATCTTCCCGTCTCCGCAGCCCTAACCCTCCGAACCAATTACAAACCAGGACAAATTGTGCTTTCCCTACTCCAGTTCCTGAATGCGGGGTTCATTATTTGTGCCATGCAATTGCCCCTCACACAACTGAGGTCGCCAATGCTTGATGCTCCGATACGGAGGGGATGCTCACGTGACGACGTGTTCACAATTTCCCTTACCGCGTTTGACACAATCGGGCGCGTCCACAGTGGTCACTATTCAGACACTGCGCCTTGTCTGATAGTGATG
>Ga0181469_100337_pt2 | contig 15589 bp, 16 predicted proteins | sample InSIn2SAF170_2_FD_119081 | JGI IMG/M metagenome (GOLD analysis project Ga0181469, IMG submission 119081) | Clean room microbial communities from NASA Spacecraft Assembly Facility at Jet Propulsion Laboratory, Pasadena, California, USA -... ... | reverse complement strand
GCTGGAGTTTCGAGTTCACGCTCCACGACAGATCCTGCTCGAATTGCTCGTCCTTGCTCTTGTATTATCTTCACTGTAACGCGTTGATCTGAGCCATCTTGCGCAGCCTTGCCTTCGTCCACAAGCAGGTCGGTGACCGAGAGTTCTGGATCGAGATCGCAATCATCGTCGTTGTCTTTCAAGTACTTGATTTGGCCAAGCGGTCTGCCAGCGTTAGTCTTGCAGTCTGAACTTTTACAAATCCACCAGACCTCTTGTACAATCTCTCATAGCTGTTCTTGATCTCGACTGCGAGTCGACCAATGTACCATGTCTCCGGGTCGCGTACCGGAACGCGAAATTTCTTCTCGAGTACAGATGTGACGAGGATGCCCTGCTCGATGCTGCGAAGGTATACATCCTCGGGTATGACCCTCGCAATTACAATGAGCTTGACCATGACGACGGCCGAAGGGTGCGAAGCACAGACATGCCCTCATCGCGATATGACGAGACGCGTTTTACAAAAGTTTATGGGAGTGGAGAAGGTGCAGCCATCCGCTCCGCATACGGCACCATGTCAAAAGTGGGGGTGTAGTATTCACTCCAGCTCAATTGTCTTCACTACATTGAATGCATCTTCTAAGTGTAAGCGCGCGAATTAGTACGTGGGTTCGGCTCGGAAGAACACAATGAAGAGTAGTCTCCACAGGCAAGCGTTAAGCAGGCATGAACTCGACCAGATCGAGTACAATCGGTTTCCCTTAACACATCACAACCCAAGCATTCAACGAAGCCACAAGCGGTACCCTGGGTTGCACGCTCATTTCTTGGTGCTCAAGACGTCTGGGTGAGAGGTATTCCATCACAGGGAGTATTGTCGCTGAAGCCTCAACATGGAACATTCGAATAGTAGCCGACCACGCCACGGGAAAACTACGTGTTGTAGATCGAGGACCCCGCTTATCTACGGGTAGTGAAACTGTGTGAATTCGAAGCCACGACTGATTGCACTTCAGACGTGAAGTATTGGAAAGACGGTGGCATAGACAGGAGTAGGTAAGAGCACCTATGTGTCTAACTTGAAGCTAGTAGTTTCGTATCACGTGCCATCGTGTCCTAGGCTCAAGCTAGTACAAATTTGTCGTGGCTTTCTTCAATTCGTTACCTCGATATTGGCAGCCTCCTCAAGACCATCGTAGCCACGAAGACACTACAAACATTGCGCAGACATGTCGCGTAAACGGTCCCGGTCAATCGAGGACGGAAATGCTTCTGATAGCTCTGATGACGACTTTGGCCCTGCACTTCCGTCGACAGTGCCCGCCAGGAAGAAGAGGAAACTACCTTATGAGGCATTATACGTTGCTGCTTTGCCCAAAGGTCTGCGATATTCGAGATCTTTGATGCATAAAGATCAGGTCTCGAGTGTTGTAATGTCATCCTCTCCAGCAGACTTTTTGATCACCTCATCTGTTGATGGTGTGGTCAAATTCTGGAAGAAAACTGCCTCGGGCATTGAGTTCGCGAAACAATATCAGGCTCACGATGGTCGAATCACGAACACAGCATCCTCACCGGACGGTACCTTATTTGCCAGTGTTGGTGACGACAAGACGGTCAAGATCTTCGATGTCGCTGCTCTTGACTTGCGTACCATAATCAGTCTGGACGACAACGGCACTGTACTTTGCTGGATTCGCTCTAGGGGTGGAGATCCAGTTCTTGCTGTGAGTATCGGGAAGGATATTTACATCTGGCATGGTCTAGGGGATCGACAAGAGTCAATGAAGAAGCTAACGGGCATCCACCGCAGTGATGTAGTTGCCATGGCCTATAACAAAGTCTTTGATTGCGTTGTATCGGCCGATGCATCAGGGATGGTAGAGTACTGGCAGCCAAGGGACAACTACGAGAAGCCCGAGAACGTGTTCAAGACAAAATCGAGCACTAACCTTTTCGACTTCAAAAAGGCCAAGTCAGTGCCGTGTTGCATATCAATAACTCGCCAAGGCGACCAATTTGCCACATTTTCCTTTCCCGACCGAAAGGTACGCATATTTGACTTCGCTTCAGGGAAGTTGTTGAGGTCATACGACGAATCCATAGAAACACTGGTGGCAATGCAGGAAGCAGGTACATCAATCCAAAAGCTAGACGAGCACGACTTCAACCGACGACTGGCTGTGGAGCGTGAACTCGAAACTCCAGCTGTAAGAACAAGAATCAATATCTGCTTTGACGAGTCCGGATACTTCATCGCATACGGATCCTTACACGGGATCAAAGTCGTGAACACCATGACTAATCGCGTAATGCGCCTGTACGGCAAAGACGAGCCATTTCGAGCCCTCGACATCGCAATGTACCAAGGCGCACCCGAACACAAAGGCGTCATCACCGTCTCCATGGCAGCAAGTTCCAACCCCTTACTCGAAGCAGCAGAAGAGCGTGACCCAATCCTATTCGCAACAGGCTACGGCAAAGTCCGCTTCTACATGTTCACAAACGAAGAGAGCCCCAGTAAATCCGACCGCGACATCCACAACGAGAAATCAAAACAACTAGGCAAGAAACAAAAAGACGAACAGAAACAACAAATCACCGGCTCAGCAGCAACAATCCACACGAACATGGGCGACATCCACATCCGGCTCTTCCCACAACACACACCCAAAACCTTCGAAAACTTCATCACCCACGCCCGAAACGGGTACTACAACAACACGATCTTCCACCGCGTGATCCGGCGGTTCATGATCCAAGGCGGTGATCCGCTCGGCGACGGCACAGGCGGCACATCAATCTGGGGCAAGGAATTCGAAGACGAATTTCATCCTGAGTTAAAGCACGACAGGCCGTATACGGTGAGTATGGCGAATGCCGGGCCGAACACGAATGGAAGTCAGTTCTTTATCACAACGGCTGAGAAAGCGGATTGGCTGGATGGGAAGCATACGGTGTTTGGGAGGGTTGAGAAGGGGAAGGATGTGGTGCATTTGATTGAGAATGTGAGGGTTAATAAGGAGAAGCCGGAAGAGGATGTTAAGATTATTAATATCTCTATACACTGACTTTTTGGTAGTAATAGACAGTTTCTCTACACCAACACTTATCTGGAATGATCAATTCACGCATGCATCTCGTGGCTTCGTAGCGTGTGTCATACCATATCTTTCTGTATCACATCGTAAGTGAATACATGCAAGTGAGGGAGTTTGTAAGTGTACGCACATGTTGCTCGTTTTATCTGTGTATGTACGCGACTCCAAAAGAAGTAGCCCAAATTTCCCCAAAGGGCAATCTACCACGAACTCCAACACCCAAAACCAAAGTGAAACGTTCACCCGCGTATAGGATTTGACATTTGTCAGCACAGCTACTCACATTTCTTTTCCTTAAGGTTGAAGCAACCCTGATTCCGAAGTAACAATGTATACATTGGCTGGCTGATTTCGGGACAATTGTATTATCTTAAGTGTATCTTTCGCCAGGAAATATGGTCTGGTTGCTTCGCTCATCCTTCTGGAGCACGTCGTTACTACTCCATAATATTGATTCAACTCTCGCGCAACCAGCCTCGTCCCAATTTTCTTGGTACTCGGCATATAGTGGTTCAGTGACCGCCTTATCGATATCTAGGTACGTATCCTCAGATCCAATCACCACACACATTCCACCGTGCTCTCAAAACTCTGATACGGCCTACCAACCACTCTCTCTCGCGCCTTAAGCGCTCCATGTCCTCTCTCTCACCGCTTCGCTCCGTACTTCTAATCTTACTACAGATCGTGTTCAACTCCTTAATCCTCCCTTCTAACTCATTACACAATCGCGCTCTTTCGTCCAAAACCTTTCTCATCCCCGCGAAATACGCTTCGGCCTGTTTTAAGTCTGCTTCTACAGTACCAGACCCATTCGCAGCTCCAGCACTTTCGATTTTGCTATCCGCGTCAAGACGTGCACAGAAGCCCGCTGCAGAGTCAGTCGTTGCGATGACATGATCGGGGCACAGAAAAGGGATGAGCGCGGGTGGTGGATTTGTTTTCGAGACGTGCATCCCTGCGATGCCGGTTGTGATTGCGGTGTCGTCTTCGTTATCAGCGGTGGCCGTGAGGGGCTCTCTTGTAATGGTTGGTTGCGTGTCTGCGATTTCTGATTCTTGGTTCTGTCGCTCTTTTTGCTTCTTCTTTTTGGCCTTGCGACTGTGGTGGTAGTTTCGTTTGGGATTGTGGGACGTGTAGGTGAAGGTTTGGTAGTGGTGGGGTTTGTCGCTCATGAGATCAGTCTGGGCGGAGTTATCTGTTGTTTTTGTTGAGTGGTTCATTTTCTGAACAGAAGGGAGTTGGATCGGTGTGGATTGATATTGTAGGATGGTTAGACTTTAGTAGAGATCGGTTTATTGGTGGACGGATTTGGAGGTCAGAGTTTGAGGTTATAAGTTGTAAGCTGTTGCAAAAAGTGGTGTGGAAGTAGATGGTGCTTGCAAGAAAGATGTCTGGAATCTGACAAAGACTTCTAAGCCGATCTTGCTTGGGAGGTGACATTGTCGCTTGCTAGTGAATGCACAATTTGGCAATCACTGCTTTGTGGAAAATGTATTTTGAATGACAGATGGCATTCGCGACGAAAGAGAGTGGACGCCGTGCTAAGAGAAGGTCTGGAGTTAACGATGGAGAGACAAAATACCATGATTGTGAGGTGCTGCTATCTGCCACAGCTTACCCTTCCTACTCTTGATAAGTTTGCCATCACTTCTACAACCATCTCGAACCAATCAAAATCCCGCAAAAAGTAGACAAGTAAACAATTCTCCACTACCGGCGAGCGGAGCAGAGCAATCAGAAGATAGCTTGAAACAAGATGTTGCCATCGACAGTGCTTCACAGAGATCGGAAAAAAGTAAAGAGATGTGAGTTAGTCATGATCGTGATGGTGGACCAACAATGCTCGATATATTTGAAGAGTGAAGGTAGGTATGGAGACGAATGTGCTTGACTTGCACGTGAACGTGAATACGAGCTGGTTGATACGTTATGAGTTTCTTCGACTCCTGGCCTTCGGATATGTTGTGAAGCATTTGAATCCTGTTCTCTTCTTCAGTTTCACCGTAGACCATGGCCTCGTCGATGAAGCTTGAGAGCTTGCAAAGATTCCAGGCATCCGACGATACTTGTCTCACTTCCTTCAATGCCAAAGAAGTACTTGGTCGTTGACATTGCTCAAGTGAAATGCCATACGGAGCCTATTCCATGTTCTTGGGAATTGGGTGTCACACAGTCTAGCATGCGAGATCGAAACTCAGCCCTTCTCCAGCAGGGTTAGGACTTGTCTTTTGACTGTGTTTGCTCACAGATCCAATCGTTCAAGCCGGCACGATTTCGAGCAATTTCGATGGCATAAAATTGCATACGTACAGCGAAGATTGTCTCCTTCTCACCGTATTCTGTCTTGGGGCTTTTCCGCAACATTGTCCCAAAATTGAAATCTTCGACCTTCTTCTCGTAATGGTTCACGAAGTTCCTCCACTTCTCCTTCCCTTCTTTACCCTTCATTTTGTCTTCGTCGATGGTTTCAGCAGGGTCAAAATCAGGAAACTCCTTCTTGAAATGTTCGAGTATTTCATCATCCAGCCGTGTCAGTCTCAGTTTCGAACCAGGTAACTTTTCTAGAATTCCCCAATATACTGTCATGTGGTGAACTGCCTTGACAGCGAATTGCTTCTCCATATCCTCAAAGTTATCGGCCGTCTCCGGGTCGAACTTCTGCGTGAGAGCCATTGTCCTAGCTTTTGAAGATGGAGGCAAGGATATAAATACTTCAAGTTGTGTAGTACTGACCGATACTATGGTATAGTGGAAATATCTTTCTTAGGTCCTCTCCTAAAGGGAAGACCTCGGAGTATCAAATGGAAAAATATTCTTTTCTGCTCAACTGATAGTTTTACCACTTGCTTCCGGCTCGTCTATCACTCGATTCAGAGGGATGTCCAATAACGACCTCAGCTGTTGTGCTTGTTGCAAAAATCTTAAGAAAGTGGATTCTGTCATCTGCTATCGTCATGTCATGTGACGTTGAGGATTCCACAGTTGGTGCCCGCCAGGGTATGATGCAGTGTTATGCAGTAACAAAAGCACAGGCTCGCATCGTCCCTCGCTCCCCCTCGATTCGTCCTCCTTCTCGGCTGTCACAAGCAATAATGATCTTATGAAGCATGTGAAGATTGTAAATTTCACATCCATGTGCCTATGAGACTCGAACAAATGCCCACCGATGGCAGCTCATACTGCTTGAAATTGTAGCCTGGCTGCCCTTCTCCACTCACATCGTTGTCCGATCTTGTCTGGTCGAAGGTTTTATCTCTTGCATGATTATCATTGTGACTGCCCACCACTTCATTTGAATGCCAATTCTTTCTTCCATCACTGTACGGATATCTATGTTGACAAGAGACAGTCATAGTTGAGAGGAGCAGTCACCTATTCCATTAATCACTAGCTCAATAACCTTGTTAAACAGGCGCTGGACGACCTCTTTTGCCTGGAAGCCTCGTCCGTCTGCAAATCTATCAAGCAACAAAAATCTCCTCTCCCACCATGGAAATGCCACAGATTCACCAGCCTATTCCTCGACGGACTTTTGACCTCACACCGGCATCCACAGATTCTTCCCTGCCTTCTTCACCGGCCGCCGAGGCCCAAAATCCGGATCTTTTGCTGAACCAGCATACCGACCAAAATCCACCGCCCAGTCGTACTCGATCTATCCTCAATTTAACCTCCTCTACATTGCTCGGCATATATTCAGGGGCAGTAGACGGCGCAAGAGAAGAGCTCAATACGCCATGGGGTACTGGGGCGCAAACACCACACAAACGACCGAGCATAGACAACGAGAAACTCCAGGTCCCTACTTTTCCTTTCGATGGCAACCGAACACGACCAGTCGCACTACATAAGATACCACGAAAAGGCTTCAGACACTATTATCTACCGCTACTCTTTCAGACTGTCCTACTCTTTAGTTGTGGGGTGGGATTTGGCACATTGATTACACACGTGCACCGCACACAGCACATTACTCCTATGCCGGTTCCAACAAGCCGCAGTAATTCGCATTACTATCAGATTGCGTGGGGCATTATGGGCGTTGCGCTGGGAAATGCTCTACCTCAAATTGATATGTTATTCGATGAAGAGGAGGCAGTAGCTGATGGGTTTGATCAGAGCCCGAAACAATATCAGCATATCAGAACGGTCTCAAGCTCGTCACGAGCAGACAATGGTCTCGGTCCAATATGGCACTCAGCAGTACGGAGCATCGGCGCATTCATTGGAATTGCATTCGCACTGGTAAGGTCGCCTCAACAATTTGACTATATTAGCTAACGAAGACGTAGAGGAAGATTCCCTGGCAATCGACCCTGCAGGTCTCATTGACGTTGGCCGTTGCGAATCCCGTGCTATGGTACTTGATTGATCGATCGAAGCCTGGGTTCGCCTTGTCATCGATCGTCAGCATACTGGGCACCTTCTTGTCCTTACTATTCAATCCTCAATTCGTGCCAGTGCCTGGCATATACCAGGAGCAAGCATCCGAGAAATTGGGAGTTTATGTATGGCTCGCGAGCATTCTATTCTGTACAAGTCTCTGTTTTGGTGCTATTGGACGGCGCCTGCAGCTGTGAGAAGCAGTGAGGCAGAGATACTCGTAGTTCGATCTGTCTTTCTAAGGACCTGGATCACTCTACCGTGACAGGATGGAGAAGAGAGGCACCCAGAAATGGTAGACTCGTAGCCGGGTAACGCTGGCAACCCAATGATACCATTCAAAGACACGGCTTTGTCTCCTTGTTCAATTGCAGCCGATTCTTCTGCAGATACAGTACAAGTCTTCGAGACACATAGGACGATTGACCCGAAAAAGATCCATTCTGTGATACTTAACCAGGAAAGGCTTTTGTAATCCCGTGGTGGCCAGGTTCTACTGATGGAATCAGATACTCAGAAAGCCGGATTTACGCCGTCAAAGCCTGCATTCTCGAGGTGAGCTCGAAGCAAGATTCCAGGCCAGCTGGCTTTTGGATGCTTCTGCGAGTCTGGCCAGGTCATGCTGTCAATCTTTTCTGGAATCTTGATAGCCTGACTGACCACCGCATCAGCTAGCACTTTCTCCACGTTGAGACGAGGTAAGAATGACTCGATCTCAGCAGCATATGGACCAGCACCATTTTCATCTCTGACAGAAGGACTGAAGTCCATTTTCACGCCTACGCGCACCAACCTTGTGAACGGATCAATCCGCTCTGCAATGCCGGGACTTGTGTGCAGGGCGATCGCACACCACACTTTATGGCGTTCGTCAGCTGCATAGCCGTGGCTGCCCAGGTGCGACGATGCCGCATCCGCACCCTCAATCTCGAACCTTTGCTTGCCATTGTACATGTCAGTTGCGCCCCAGTCATGAGCAATGCAAGCCACGAAGAGTAACGGTAGGTTCTTCTTTTCCGCCCATACACTATTCTCTTTCGTGGCCAGCCATTTTGCAAGCAAGTAGACTCGGAGACTGTGATTCAGGATGGGTTTGGGAAGTGTATCAGTCGCTATGTCTAGCGCTGTCTTGCATGCGACATGGGGAGGATCACCTGGAAGCAGGGCAAGGATAGGATCGTGCTGCAGGTTCATTTCGTCCATTGGTGGGTGTACTGCTCAGACCCGCCAGTGGTTATTTGGGTAAAACACAGATATGCACGATGACACGCCTGATGGTGGATTCAAGGTTTTCGAGAGTATGTGTCTCGAGAGTGAGGTGTTGTGTGTCAACTGACCATGGAATGAGTAGTCTTGCGATCATGGAATCATGTTGTACGGTTGCGCAATATCTCCCCACCACTCCGCACCTAATAACATTTACTGACAATAGGAACTCAAGAGTGGTATGCTGAATAGCTGGGAATAGACACGAGCTTTCCGCATTTAACCTCCATTCCTGCAAGGTCTCAACGGCTTCGCAGCCAATAACATGGAAAGCAATGAGCGCCTCAAATCTGAAGCAGCCCCTGATGGCAGCGCTTTTGACGCGTCGGGAGAGTGTTGGAGTAGCAGAGCCAGACTACAAATAGCCTAGTAGCGAACCCTGGAGGGCACTATCGATTCAATTACAGGCGTTTTTAGAACGGTGCAATCGCACTAAATTGCAAACTAAAATCCTTGCCATCGATAAACAACAACCCGCCTTTCTGCTGTAAGGGAGGGAAATCCCTTCCACCACACCCACACTCATCCACTGATCAGACGATCTCAGTCTGCTTTTCGTTGCTTCACTTTCTCATGGTGAAATAGCACATCCACTCTCTTCAAACACTTCGCACAAGAGCTGGTTCTCCTGTGCCAAACATTCGCCTGCTGCTCAGATAGTGTCGATTCTTTGCAGCGGCTTCGCGCAAGAGGCGTCTATCACAGACTGCCATTCATCGCGTAATCGTTCACCGCCTCTTACCAGCCAAGATGGTGTCCTTCCAATGTGAGGTTAGTGTTCCACTCTACATGGATTGCTCCAGCATATTGACAATTGGCTCAAGGGTTGCGGCGACGTCCAAACAAAAAAGAAACTAGATTCTCATCGGAACCAATGCCGTTCTGCCTTCACTTGCATCGACTGCATGACCACGTTTCATGGCACTGACTATCGATCACATACAGTACGTTGAACCCGGCACTCGAGAATCACCCTGCATAAACGTTGCTGCAATTTCATCATTTGATTCTCCCTGCACCCAACAATGCTGACCGACATTGAAGGCATGTATGACAGAAGACCAAAAGTATCAAGGGCACTTATACCGCGAAAAGCCGAACAAAGCAGCCAAGAGGAAGTCTGTATCTATCATCGAGCCGAATGGAAACACAGCCCTTGTAGCCCGACAACCGACTGTGGAAGACGAACTACCTACAGAAGTCCCTCCTCATGTACCAACTCCTCCGCCGGCTGTGGCTTCGTTGGTGAAGAACCGCGATAGTGTGTTCGACTATCTCGTCGACGAAGAAGACTCCACACCAAGAATTGAATTTGCAGACGAAAGAGAAGAAATGTTTATGAAGAGTGGCGCCCCCAGCGTCTTTAGCAGCAGACCCACAAGTAGAAACGAATACAGGAATAAGGAAGAACGACTCGCCAGCAAGGATTACGAAGAAAATGGCTTCACATATGGGGCCGAGCCCATCAATCCGAGACCCGCCAACATGAATTTCAGTACTACAACACTAGATTTCATGACTCCAGCAGCCAAAGTCGCAAAGGCTAAGCTTGATCGTCATGTTCCAGACTCTGCTGGCCATAGCAGACAGAGTAGTAACAGTGAAAAGAAACGAAAACGCGCCCAAACGGACGAACATACTGGCGACACAGTCATGCCCGATGCACCGGCAACTATTGTCCGCTCCACTGTAGACACATCGGGAGTCGTTCATTCAGGACTGACTGGAGGTCTTCAACGAATGATGGCCGATAAGACCGACAACTTTGCATATCCGAGATCGCCAGCATCATCACCTGACCCAGATCGAAGAGCCTTAGCTAAGGTCAAGCCTGTCAAGTCAAGACCTCATGAGCACGATCCACCGAGTCCTTTGAAGAAGTCCCGCCGGTCAAGAAGTGACGATCAAAATGGTCTTGGAATCAGCATCAAAGGTCGAGCGAGTCGGGTCATGTCAGCGATCAATGGTGTGCTGGCTACTGATAATGTTGAAGGTTCTGTAGGCCGATCAGCTACTTCACGACGCCGAACAAGCAGCTCAGACGAGAAACCGAGTAGTGCGGTTCGTGGCCGTGATGGAGAACGACGCGAACGAAAGAAACACAAAGTCGGCCGTCATAATGGTACCAGTCGAGACAACGTCCGTATGGAACATTCATCACGCACAAAATCGTCGACACGGAGACATGGAAGTGAGTCGCCAGACGAATCGAAACAGCGAAATGGAAAATCGGCACAGAAAGCCATAGAATATCACTCCCATCATCGAACTGCTTACTCTGCATCTGACAGCGACGACGAAAGAGCCCGTCAAGGCGATCACCACATGGTCGTCTTTGGTGCTGAAGAGCGGTTGCGACGAAAGTGTGAAGATTTCCTAGCGTATATTTCTGAGAACGCTGGGGGTCCTCGAGGGTACAGTATCAACAAAACGCTAAAGCGATATCATAAAGACAGCGACATCAGAAAAGACAATGAAAAACGGGATGAAGAGAAAGAACTCTGGAAAGGACTCAGATTAAGAAGGAATGACCGAGGCGAGGTCGTAATCTTCGTGGGATGAATAATTGGTGGTGATGAGTGGATGAAATAATATGAAGAGACGGACGTACTCAACTCGATTTGGATTTATTCGACGAGAATTTCTCATTCTTTGCTGTCTGCGTTTCATGCAGATGCCGGCCATCACATTTCACAATAATGATCTTTTCTATTATGTATTACAAGTATCATGTACAAATATTGCTACTTCTGATGCGGAAACAGCCAGGGATGTATATTCAAGATAAGGTAGTCCAGATGCCAAAGCTTTAGCCAAATTTGTCTGGTATACTATTGAGCCAACAATATAATACAAGATATATTCTCCTCTACCATGCTGTTTTCGTTGATTGTGCTCTATTCAAAACAATGGTCAGGAGTAGGGAGTACATACCCATGTATCCGTAGCTTTGCGGAATAGGTAAGAAATCGGCCAGATTTATACAAAGTCGCTTTCATCACCCTTTTTTTTCCTTTGCACTTCTCAACACCATAATGTACTACTGTACTAGGTGGGCACATGTACTTCGCATATTTGTCTTGACGGACACCCACTAAGATATATGCCTACTTGGTTCACAAACGAAACAAATTGAAAACCTACCTTACAAAATGATGGTAGACACCACGAGTCTTCTCGCTTCCTTTTCCTTCTTGTGTGTTCATTCGATCATTTTTGGGGGCATGAATGTTCTGACATAAAACAAATCAATGGATTGATCGACCAATTCAATTCGATTATTTTCAAAGCCAGCTATACAAGCTACACAATTTTGAAGAGAGAAAAAAAAAGTCCATATCCTTATAAGTAACTACACTAGATAAGTACGTAGATAAAAGGCAGACAAGTACGTATTCTATCTAGTACTTCAACTTCAACAACTTCTTCGCATTGCCCTTGGCAATCATCTCCTTCTCCTTCTCCGGCAAATCAATCTTGTCAAACCACGTGCACGCATCGCCAAAACTCTCAAACGGATAATCAATACAGAACAGAATCCTCTCCGCGCCAATCTCCTCAATACAGTATTTAAGAGTAGGCGTGCTGAAATGTCCACTGGTCGTGATGTGAATATTCTGCTGGAAATAGTCTCGGATAGTCTTCTTGCAGTCTAGTCCGAGTGGTTTCTTAACATCCTCGAACCAGTGGTTTATACGCCACAGGTCAAAGGGGATGTGTTCGCCCAAATGGCCGATGATGATCTGCAGCTTTGGGTGTCGGTCGAAGACGCCGTTTGTCACCATACCGAGAATGTGGAGGGAGACGCCCTGGGCGAAGGATAGGGGAGGGCCGACGAGCCATTTTCGGTCTGCCCAGAGTTTTTCGTAGATTTGGCCTGTTGGGTTGCGCGGGTGGAGGTAGAAGGGGACGTCTAGGTCTGTGCAGGTCTTCCAGAAGACGTCCCATTCGGGCTTGTCGTAGAAGATCATGCCTTCGCCGTCGGTGCCGGACCGTTGGGTGTCGTTTACTAGGGCGCCTTTGAAACCGTGCTTTTCTACGCAGCGGCGGAGTTCGGCGGCGGCTTGGTTGGGGTCGTGCATTGATAGGGTGCTGGTTGGGGGGTTAGCTTGTGTTCTATGGATGTTGTGTGTACTGGTTTTCTGGGGGAAGAGAAAAGGGGAATAGAGAGAGGGTTTGATTAGTTCATATTGTGTGTGTATGGGGGTGGCGGCTCTGGTAGAGAGAGAGAATGGGAGAGCTTACGCGAATGCACTGTATTTCTTGGGGTATTTTTGTACGAGTGGCGCAATGTAGTCGTTGACTTCGACGGCGAGGTCTTGAGCTTCTTTCGGGTCGTATTTGTCTTGAACACCTGGCGCTGTGAAGGATAGGATCTTGTGTTCTACGTCGTACTGGTCCATGTACTTTAGACGGATGTCTTCAATATCGTTCATCTCGTTGGCGTGCTTGTTCGCGTCGACGGCGAAGAGGCCTGCCCATGATCGGGTTTGTTCCTTGAGTCGAGGCAGCGAGAATGCCTCCTCGAGAGCGATTTTTCCGACCATTGTGATTGATTTCTTGATTGTTAGTTGGGTATGGTTATGAGAAATGAAGTGGTTGGAAAGATGAATGGACTGTGCTATTTATTCAGGATTGTCCGGGATGGTCTATGTTATAGCACGTTGAAGGTGGGCCAATATCAAGGAATGCTTCCGGGGTAAGCGTTTTCCCCAGGCGGGTAGACGCACTTACCGAGCGGATAGTGCACTCCGGGTATGATGTAGGCCATACCAAGGCCGGTAACCGGACATAAAAGTTTGTTGGCCGGTTTACCCGACTGTTAATTACTGCCGACGGCTCAGGCTGTGTGTTATGGGTCCGTGGACTTTTGAAAATTCAAACGTGGCCAAACTGAGTCGAAGATCTTCTTGCAATGCGGCAGCAACGGAGCGACTCAATATGGCCCCCCTCATTGGACTTAGACTCCACGGACACATGATACGTAGGCTGAAGCCATTATCAACCCCTTTTTGCATTGAAACGCTTGTTGTGGCAGACTAGAATCGTTCAGTGATCATTTAAATAAAACGGACTCGGCAAATGGCACGAAATATATAGCTTTACTCCAACAAGTTCAAAGGTTGAAGGATGACCAATTGAGGTGCTAGATTACAAACCTATTGAGATTGGCCGTCTGTGGTTCAATCGAATCAGTGGGTTTAGAACTGCCAAGCAAGTTGATCCCATCCCAACAAGACATCGTCTTCAAATACTCCGTTTTGCATGTTATCCAGCAGGTTATTGATTTCAGCTGAAGGATCAGGAGGTATGAACATTGGATCAAGCTCGAACTCGGCCGGCAACATTGGTACTGCTTTCGAATTGGAAAAATCGACCAATCTTTCGACATTCTTGTGTCTGCTACTGCCGTTTTGTTGATCTTTCTTCTTGTTTATCACGCCTTCGAGATGGCTCAAGATATCGAAGTACTGAGTGGCCTGGGACGATCGTGTCCCAAGTCTTTGTAGCACTTTTCGAGCTGATCTGAAGGCTGTAGCAACACCGGGATCGTAATCATCCACAGCAAACATCTGGAGGCCTAGAACTAGACCAGCTGCAAAAACCCACGCTCTAACACATGTAAGCTTGGGCCGTAAGGATGTTGGTTAACCTACTTCATCAAAGGAGCACTCTCAAGCAAGAAGTCTGCTTCCAGTACTTCATGACATGTCTGTGCCATGTATGTTGCGGCTAGCACACATTTTTCAGCTACATCCCGTCTCTGAACATCGAAATGAATAGGCCCGCTTCTTGTAACATGACCGGCAAGAGCTCTCCGATTCAACATGCAATTCAAGAGGTGAGAAACGAGGAATGGTCGACAGACCAGTATGACGGCGAAATGGTAGTAACAGCTAATGTTGAGAGAGCCACTAACATGCTTGCACTCCTGGTAGTTGTGGTCTTGGGGTGCGCCAGAAATGCGAAGGTGAGTGGGCAGGGATTGTGTCCATTTATCGAGCTTGCTAAGGTATTTCTCGACAGCTGGTGTGCTGACAGATGCGTGTTTATACACATTATTAACGATATCGTGTACGAGAAGTGACAATCGATAAGATGCGTCTAACGCCGAGTCCATCGTGGTGTCTTGGTCCAGGATCGTGGTTGCCGTCACTCTACCAAGGATTGAGCTGACGATGATATCGAGATTGACTACACTTCTCCAAACGGCCGTGCTTTCCAAATTAGTAAACTAACCCGGTAAATGCAATCACACATACTGTTCTTGAGATTCCGACAAGCCCAAAGTATAAGCAGCTCGAGACGCCACACCAATATACATAAACGCAGCATTTCGCTGGCAAGCTTGAAGCATGTAGAATGCTAGCAGTAAGAATAACTGGACCATCGCAAGACTTGGGTTTTGTAATAGATCTGCAAATGCAGTGGCCTGAGCAGAAGCCAAAGCATTTTGTTCGACTCGAGCCTGAAACAAACTTGAAGGGGCAGCTTGTGCTCCAATCGCAATGATCATATTAGAGATGGCAGCAGTGTGCGATTCTTCAGCAGCATCGCCGTACAAGATGGCTTCCAGGTCTCGATCGTTCACAAAACCAAGCACTCCTGATGTCTAACAACTATCAGTATCTCATGGAGGATAGGGAGTAAGGCACCCTACCACAACCCTGAAGTTCTGGCCGTATTGTAGCCTTATCGCATCATTGAGCTCGACATTCGGTATAGACGGCGATTGGTGGTATGTAGGCTGGTTGGCTTCAAGCATACGCGTAGCTTGAGGACTTTCGGTGAATTCTGAAGCTGGCATTGACTTGGCGACCAGTTCTCGAATGAACTGAAGAAATGCCAAGCCC
>Ga0181469_100442_pt1 | contig 15606 bp, 9 predicted proteins | sample InSIn2SAF170_2_FD_119081 | JGI IMG/M metagenome (GOLD analysis project Ga0181469, IMG submission 119081) | Clean room microbial communities from NASA Spacecraft Assembly Facility at Jet Propulsion Laboratory, Pasadena, California, USA -... ... | reverse complement strand
GAGAGAGGAGAGGAGAGGAGAGGAAAAAGCCTTTCTAATTGAAGGCATATGGCAGTGAGTGACGGTTCAAGGTAAGGGATCAAACCCATCCCATCCGGCGCTTCTAAAGGGATCATAACATTCCCGACCGACTAACTAAGTCAATTCCTGGTCTAGGGTGAGCTTGCCGAACTCTCGACTAAAGGCCGCCATCGCTCCAGGTCTGTCTAGTTCTTTCTTGCAGGTGGGTGGGTTGGAAACAAGGTAAGGGATTCGTATAGTGGTTACCTACTGATCTTCCCGGTCTCCCGGTCTAATAAAGAGTTTGGGCATGACTCCCTCTCCTAGTATAAAGCAGTAAATCAAGTCAAAGGTAAGGAACGAAGTAGCTTGTCCGCATCGGGCAAGGTCCCGGCCGGTGCTTTTAAGAGAAGGGTAATGTGGCTTGGGCATAAGTCCATCCATGCCCCTAGGTTGAAGGTAATAATGAAGTCAGGGGTAAAGTGATCCGGTTCTGAAAGGGAAAGTGGCCCTCATAACTAAGCGCTTCATTAATCCGAGTGGTCTAAGGCTAACATGTCTAGCAGGTCTTCAGGTGGATAGGTAGATGCATGAAATGAAAGGGCAAGTAGGTCTTCTGTCTATTCTTTGCAGTGGGTTCTTCTAATTGATGAATCGTCTCGGCAAGGCTCCTAAGCGGGATAGGTAATAGTGGTACCCAGCGGATAAATTGAAGTAAGTGTAATGTAAGGCTGGTAATGCTGTATTAAGCCCGTCCAAGAAGGCTCTATCTTCTCAATGTGAAGCCGCCCTTCCATCCCCATCCGTCTGATCTAATGCCGTAAGTCTATCTAAATAAGGCAGGCGGCAGTATCTAGAAGTGAACAGGGTTGGTGGTAAGAGTCAAGGTAAAGGGAGGCAGCTGACAAGAGGTTTCATAGTCAAGGTTCTAAGTTGCCGTATCCACTTTGTCTTTTTGTTCAAAGCAAGTGGTGGTTTTAGAAGCCCGTCAATCTATCTCTAAGTTCATTCTGCAATTGGTGAGTAAAGGCAGGCAGCACTCCATCAATCAATCAATCAATCAAAAGAAATCGCTCTCTCTGTCAACGGGTATCCATCCTCTCTGTGGAGGGGTAGGGTGCCCTTTCCTCTAGCGCTCTCTCCATAAAGATCAATGTGGGGAAATTCACAAAGCAAAGGTGGCGTGTCAAGATGATAGAGAGTCTGAACGCCTATAAATATGGTAAATTCACTAATAGAAGGAACGAAGTCGCTCATCCATCCGATGGGTGAGGTGGCGTGTTCACTGAAAGGTAAGGTATAAGCTTTGAACCGTACCCCGTGCTGCTATTGGGCCTGGAACTGCTACTACTCGTTAAAGATCCAACACCAGCAGCCAGAACCCCTAGTGAGTATTTTGACCCAACCAACCACCTTCACCTTTTTTCGCTCCTTTAAGTAAGGAACCCGCTACTCCACAAATATGATGAGAGGAAAGGCTGCCACCCGCTACACCACCACTGAGGCTGGCTGATTCTACTGATAGGAATTTGAGCAGGCTGACGACTAGAGCTGATCCCGGCTTCTCTAGGGGCATGATAGAGGCTTATCTCTCCAAGTTACTTACACGCATTCCCGAATAATCACTGAGCACTCTCATACGCCCATTCGAACTAATGCTCTATATATGAGAATATGATATCACCTCCATGCATTGGGTTTGCCACCAACTACCGAACCTTTACTTCCGAACCCAACACCACAAGAGCCAGCCGCCCGAACCACCACAAGAGCCAGCCACCCGATACCACTACCCGGATCATGAATCTGAAAGGAGCCATTCTGAAGGCACTGCCCCTCTCTTGCCTTCCGAACCCGCTACACCGCGATGAAGAGGCAGGCTGATACTACAGATATGTCTTTGAGGAGGCTGAGTACTTCCCTGAGACCGCCTGAGATAGGGCATGAGATTGGCTTATTTCTTGAGAGTGCTGGAAGAAATACAATATGAAGGACACCTATGCTTCAACATGACCTGAGCTTTGAAACTGCTGGAATGGAGGAAAACCTAGAGGCTAAGCAGGTACCAATCCGATTATGATCCCGCTTAGGCAGGCTGATTCTAGGATATGAATATGTCTTTGAGGAGGCTGAGATAGGACTGGAGCTGAGACCGCCTGAATGAAATAGGGCATTTGATAGGCTTCTATCTCAATAGTTACTTTACACATTGCCGAAGTCTCACTTAGCACTCTTACGCCCAATCTTTCAAATGCTCTAGATATGAAAATATTCTTTGACTCCTTCGATGGAATGGATCGGGTTGAAACCAAACCCCGGAAAGAGGCTAGGCATTAGGGCTGTGCTTGCCTTGATTGAACCAACCTAATTTATGGATGAAGCGATATCGTGTGATCCTGAACCAATTATTAGGTCAGAAGTAGAAACAAATACCGATCAGGGAAGGGCTAACACAGAAGATCTATAAGATTCCATGCCATTTGAGAATGATCAAAACCCCAAGCCTGTTCGATCGAAGCCACTGCATAGAAGCCCTATCTATACGCGCGCCCTAAGCCCTCTGCCCTCTGCTCTCCCCCGCCTCCCCTCCTGCTGACTCTGCCTTTGCTACCTTAGATGCTGCTGGTAGGGCTGCTTATTTTCCTGGAACAAGATCAACTCGATCAACTGGTGATGCAACTGGTGGCTAAGCAACTAGATATGGAACCGGTGGATATTCAGCTGGAGCTGATGAAATTGGTTCAACTCAGTCAACTGCATCTGCTGTCTTTGCCTCCGCATCGCCCCTAGGAGCTACAGGGTATCTTGGATCATCATTTCTTGGAACAACAGGCAATGCTGAAATTACATATATCGGAACTATAGTTGATGTTGGAGCATCCTTTCGAGGTACAATAGAATATCTTGGAACACCACTTCTATGAACAGCACCAAATACATATATAGTAGGCTAGGTGAGACACATAAACAGCGGGACAGAGCGCTTTGCTAGTTGTTCAATAAATGGATGGTTGGGTGCGACAGCAGGCTCGACCAAAAGGGTTTTAACGCTCACTCATCATATGGGTGAGGGCCCTTACTTCTTCATAGGGGTCACTCACTATTCATATGGTGAGGGTGAGGTAACGTGTGAGGAGACGAACAACTCTCTTTTGGGGCCCCTCACCAAATAAGCACCCCATACGCCCCAAAAGAGAGGACCCTTTAGGGGGCTCGACTGATAAGGAGAGGAACGCGAAGAGGGCCGCCATCGTTTTAACGCTCACTCATCATATGGGTGAGGGCCCTTACTTCTTCATAGGGGCGGAGCCACTCACTATTCCGATGGTGAGGGGTCACTCACTATTCATATGGTGAGGGTGCGTTAGCACACTCGACTGTCCAGGACCTTTAGGTGCTCGACCATAAGCCCCCCCACCCAATAAGTAAATTGAATGCGCAAGCAGGCTCGACTGATAAGGCCGCCATCACCCTTTAGGGGGCTCGACTGATAAGGCCGCCATCACCCTTTAGGGGGCTCGACCAGCGGGAGAGGAGAGGCCCGGTAGGGTGCGTAAGCACGCTCGACTAATAAGGATGCGTAAGCAGACTCGACCAAAAGCCCCCCCACCCAATAAGTAAATTGAAGAGGGACGGAGTCACTCACTCATTCCGATGGGTGAGGGGCTCACCATTCCGATGGTGAGGACCGGAGGGCGATGGCGGCCCTCTTCGCGTTCCTCTCCTTATCAGTCGAGCCCCCTAAAGGGTCCTCTCTTTTGGGGCGTATGGGGTGCTTATTTGGTGAGGGGCCCCAAAAGAGAGTTGTTCGTCTCCTCACACGTTACCTCACCCTATATTCTTTAGGGGCGGAGCCACTCACTATTCCGATGGTGAGGGGTCACTCACTATTCCGATGGTGAGGGGCTCGACCACTATTTACCCACCCACCCCAATCCCCGGGGTCCGGTAGGGGCTCACCATTCCGATGGTGAGGGATTTGGAAGCTCACCTTCCCACTATTTACCCACCCACCCCAATCCCCGGGGGCCGCCATCACCCGGTAGGGGGCTCGACCGAGGTTACGAGGCCCGGTAGGGACTCACTATTCATATGGTGAGGGTGCGTTAGCACACTCGACTGCCTTTAGTTACTTATTTGAGAGGGGGGCCGCCATCGACGGAGTCACTCACTATTCATATGGTGAGGGTGCGTTAGCACACTCGACTGCCTTTAGTTACTTATTTGAGAGGGGGGCCGCCATCGCCGCCATCGCCGCCATCGAGAGGACCCTTTAGGGGGCTCGACTGATAAGGACCCTTTAGGGGGCTCGACCATAAGGGAGAGGAGAGGAGAGGAGAGGACCGGTCAATTGTATTTGGAAAAGTCATATTTCAATAGCAGCATATATAGTGGCATCCGGTTATCCGGTAAGCAATCCCCAGCATCCATTTTCTCCGATCAACTCGGAAACTCCATCCACATTTCTCCGATCAACTCGGACACTCCCACCGCTCCCCAGCGTCCTTTTCCTTTGTCTCTTTTTTGAGAAAAAACCCCCCTTTTGATTCGTCAGATAGGTAGAGGTGGGCGTCAAATCAGATAGGTAGGTGGGTCTCGGTGGGGAATACTAAATCACCGCGGGGATTCATTTAGGGGAGGGGGGTTGCCGAACAATACGTTTGCCCCTGAAACCAATACGTAGTGGTTTCAGAAAAGATATATTATATACGCTACATGGCATAAGGCCTTTCAATCCAATATCGACCCACCTGGAGAGATATCAGGGGCTGATACACCATAAGGATGCTACAGCAGGCTCGACCATAGGGGCCGGGAGCCTAAGAAAGAGGAGGTCTGTTAGGTTATTTCATATAAACAAAGGTAGGTGAGAGGGGGCCCAGTTCTATAAGTCACGTAGTCGCTTGTCCGCACCGGGCAAGGTCCGGCAGGGTGAGGGTGAGCCTGTCGAACTCTCGACCTATGCCCCCCCACCCAATAAGTAAAATGATACGTTAAGTGACTTTTTTAGTTACTTATTTGAGAGGGGCCACCCAATAAGTCAAATGAATTAGCGAATCAATTAATGAACCATCCCACCTTGAAATGCAGAGCCATCTACCGGATTGGAAAAACTAGTTTAGTTCGCGTTCACTCTCCACCCTATTCATTCGGAAAGTGAATTGAAATACTAACTAAACGAATTGGAAGGATGAGTGCCGCTTAACTGACAGTTTTAGGACTGAAAGAAGGACGGAACAGAAAGGAAAGATTCTCTGATCAACCTGCTAAGAGTACTGCACGGAAGGAGTTTTCCTCAAAGTAGCCGTCCCGTAACTGGAATCTACGAGTCGCTTGCACTGAGCCCTTTCCCTGACTAACCAGTTCTCTCTATCAAAGCACCATAGGTGGGCTTAGCTGACTAACGAGCATCAAAGACCTGAGCTTACCGCTACGAGTAGATTCGTAGAGTAGACTGAATCGCCCAAGCTTACCCAGAGTTTCTATGACCTCCCTCGAGTACTTCGCTACCGGAAAAGAAGGCTTATTCTCTTAGCCGCTTTAACAACGGTTTCAGTTCAAAGCCTTAAAGATTGAGTTTAGTAAGCCTTAAAGAGCGAGTGAACTTAGAACAACGCAACAAAGCACTTTTCGCCTTCAACTGGCCCGGAGTCTCGCGCGTAGTTATGAGTGGAACTCTTTCTCTTCGGCACTTGAACTGTTACCGCATTCTGTGTTCAACTGTAGGCTTGAACTTGAAAGAGCCTCGAGTACAGGCTACGCTAGCAAAGGTACACGGAAGGGAGACCAAATCCACTACTGAATTAGCTTCCCCCGCTTTCAGTCGATAACTGGGAGTAGTCACTGCTCTATAATCCGATCTAGGTGGTCCCTCATCGAGGAAAGCAGCATTCGATGAAACTTCTTCTCGCCTTCGAGCAGCAGATGACATAAGATCTCCATTTCAGTCAATAGACCTCACCGGGCTAGGGGTGCGGACGGGACGGAGAATGGCGATGGGTTTTGATTCCCTTGTTTCGGTGCCAGAAAGACCCTATTCTTCTTCGAGTGGGGATTTTCGACGTCCGATCAAGTCCAATAGTTCACCTTCTTCTGGTCACCTTGCCTTCCCTTCCACTGCGTCTTCGGGCTCGGCGAAGTAATAAGTAGGGATTGAAAGGTGCCTTGCTTCCCTTTTCGCGTAGCTCAGACCAAAAGAGCTAGTAGTAGGAATCCCTCTGATCTTTATCACCTGTAATATCTGAGGTCACTAAGGGATGCGGGCACCACATAGCTCTCCTCTTTAGAGATTGCCTGACCTGTCTCCTCTCACCTCAAGAGAGGAACGCAAGACTGCTAGCTAGTCTTCCCTTTGCCCGAGTCTTTATAGGAGTCTATCCTTCTGGAGGAGAGCCCGCTCTCTTTCCTGTAGCAGCCCTTATAGCTGCCCTTATAGCTGACTGATTTCTTTCCTAGCTCATATAAATGATCATAGCCTTCTAATCTCTTTTAGACTTTGCGCAACCCGCGCTTCTTTCCACTCCAGCTTAGACTCCTCTAGGAGCTTCAACTCCTGGAATTTGCTTTCCCTCTATGGCCGCTTCGAGTATGAATCTGAAGCCGGTTGGACTGTTTATCTGGTTCGATAGAGCGAGATGTATTCGATGCGTAGGCTTTAGTCTCCTTTACAAAAGGAGCGGCTCTTAAAGGTTGTCCTTTCTTTCCGTTTGAGGTGTCACGCTCCTCGACCGAGCGAGCTGCTACTTTGATTCTTGATTCGCGAACCTGAAAAGGCTGTAATTCAGAAGCCTCAGTCTTCGCTTCGTCGACACTGAACCATTTGACTTCTTCCTTGTGTAACCATAAGGTGAGGTCCATTAGTCTGATTATGCTGTCTGGAGTCAAATCCTTATGAAACTCCTCTGGTTCGGGCAACATCTGTAAATCGCTTCCAGGGCCAAGTTTTGACGTTTAACGCCCTAGGCCGGCTTGATGTCTGTCCCAGGTCCCGGCTTATCATGTGCGAAAAGTGTATGTTCCAATTTAGCAGCCGCTGTCCGGAGATTGAATGATTTCTTGTCATTAGTTCGCTCTCGCCTTTGCTTGCCTACCTAACTAGAGGAATGGTGCCCCCCAATCTACGACAACCTGATCTACGACCATCCTCACTCATAGAACAAGTCAAAAGAGAGGAAGCCAAGCGATTGTAGATTCTCGGAACATGGGTTCAGGTGATCTCCCTAAAGCGCTTGAGAAGGAGAATCTCGAAGACCTTCTGGCTGACTTGATACAGCTCAAGGAAACGACCCCTAGTCTCGTGGCCAGGGTAGATTCTGCCCAAGCTCCCCAAGCATCTTCCTCAGAGAAGTCCACAAACCTGAAAACTTGGCTCAAAAACGAGGACCGGAGGGGCTCGACCATAAGGGAGAGGAAAGCTTGGCATGCTTGAGGCTAAGTTCTTAAAGATTTCCAAACCAAACAAGAAAAAGAATTAGAAACTCAGATCCAGCCACTTCTTGCCAAGAGAAAAGAACTATCTTAGCTCAAGTTTTCAGTCACTTCTCAATTGGAGGAGACTAATGAAGAAGCTTTGAAGAAGGAACTTGCAGAGTGGAAAAGCTTGAAGGAAGAAGTTAGGCAAGCCAAACACGACTGGCTCGAGTTCATTCTTTGGATCCCTCGAGCCGGAGACGACAAGCTGGAACGAATGAACACGACCCAATCGCGAGAGCGATTGTTTCTAAAGCAGCAGCTGCAGATACAGGCGATGCCCCAAGTTGGAGGATAGTACTCTCATTATGCACTGCACAGTAAATCACGCACCGATCCTTGCCCGGTGCGGGCAAGCAATAAATTACCTTGCTTCTTCCAGTCTTCGACTCTGGCCTTGTCTTTAACTAGCCTTGTGTTCTATAGCCTTACGGCTTGGATACGCCTTGCGTTGTTGTCCTCGGCTTTGGTAACCCTACTTCCCTTCTGTCTTCGACCTTGTCCTTGGCTCTGCAGTCTTCAACCTTCCTCTGGCATACTTCTCACCAGATCCAGATCCTCGATTCGCTATTCATACAACTTTGGCTACTTTAGCCGCATTCGCTGCATCTGACAGGGACGATTTCAGATAGGTAGGTTGGGTTGCTCGTTGTGGTTGCCCGGGCCTCGATCTAGATCCAAGAGAAACCGGGTCGTGGTCGGCAGAATCATATATATCTGCCGGGGGCTTGACTTCTTTCTTCATGAATGATTTTGGAGAAGCCTGCCTCGAGAGAGACATATGGCATATCTGACTGCCTGATTGGCGAGCAGCTGTCCTCATTCATAAGTCCAAAGAACTAGCAACCAAACTGGTGGCAAGCAGGAGAGTGACCAGGCCTGATACTGATTGAAACGTTTCTTTAATTGGGTTCAGATAGCCCTAATTAGTTTTCATTAGTTTAGTGAATGTTGAGCTGTCATATCTAGCTGCCATATATGTCAACATGCCCTAAAAGTCAAGGGATCATATTTCCTTGCCCCCCGGAGGGACAAGCGGCTTCGCACCTTTAGTAACCACTTTGACCCATCCGCTCTTCTCCTGACCGATTGGAGGAAGGGAAGCGAGAGCTGACTCGACTGTTAAGGACCCAGAGGGGATCGACTGTTAAGGAGAGAGAGGGAAGCACAAGGTTGGTGACCCGGGGGAGGAAAGCGAATGCAGATCTCACGCAAAGTGAAATCTCAAGATTCAGATTGGGTTTGTGTTCGGTGTGGAGTAGATAGGGCTATTCCTTAGCAAGGCTATTCAGTAAAGGCGGGAAGGGATCTATAGCAAGGGCAGTGGCAGCCCGGGTCTACCCAAAGAAAGGCAGAGTTGAGGAAGAGTGGCAGCCCGCAGGAAGATAGATCAAACAGCCTTAGCGCTTTAGCTTGAACTGTAACCTTACCCTCGCTACTGACCTGTCGCTTGGCCCGAAAGACTGGAACTAGAAGTTCCTAGAAGTCAACTGTGCCTAGACCTCAATCAATACGCTTACTGAGAGTACCGGTACCAGAACAAGAACAAGGATTTCTCTTTGGTCAAAGCCGCCGCATCGATCGTAATTAATTGCTTGTAGGAAAACTGTTCGCCTTACACACGGATCAATGAAAAGTAAAGCTTCGATTCTCACTTGTCTATTTGGTGTAAAAGAGCTAGCTTTCTTTCAGAACCTTTACTCGCCCCTTTGATTTACAACATTTCGCCAAACTAACTAACTCTCGTCAAATGTTGAGAAAACTTGATGTGACCGTAAAGTAGCATAGAATCTCCCCTTCTCCTGTTCATCAAATAGAGAAGGTCTCTTTCTCTTTGCCTTGTCCTTGAAACATTTTTGCTTTTTTATGTCGAAACGTATCCATGGGCAATGAGTTTTCTTATCCGCTCTGAAGCTACGCATCAGCTGATCTACGACTTTAAGATAGATGTCAAAAACTTACTCTTCTTTATACCAGAAGAGGAAGCTAAACCCGTGCTGACGAAGAAAGAACTGAAAGATAAAGAGAAGGTTCCCTCACCTTCGTCTCTATCTAAAGAAACCTATGCAATAAGTAGAATTCAACGTAACCAGAAAGCTCACAGTAAGGAAAGCAACTCTTTTCTTTTCACCAGGGAAACGGGTCGACTAGCCCTAAGCAATGAAGAAAACCTATATTTCGTATGGCAATAGGAACTGAACTGAAATATTCTCTGAGTTGCATTTAATTCAATTCAATCAGTTTGAAAGAGTGCTAACGGCAAATGCAACTACTTCTTTCTATCGTTCGTTCCTCATGGGTACTTGTTTTTACAGACATTCAATGTCACCAAATGCGACTAGAAATATGAAATAAGAATGAAGGCAATTCGGATCTTGATTAACGGGCGAAGAGTTCGGAGGAAGTGAAAAAGATTCTCCTTCTTGGTAGGGTCCATTTGGCTGATTATATACCCCAGAGTGAGCTTCTTCTTCCCTGAGTTCCCTATCCACAGCTGAACCCGCCTGAGAGAACGACGTTCTTTCTCGATCATCTCGTCTTGCCCTTCTATGGAATCATTTATACCCTTTCGGGAAACGGGATCACAAAATGAAGGTCCGGAGGGCTTGCGCTTCTGAGGGCAAGGAATTGACTCAAAATCACCATAAGCTGAAAACTCATCCGGAAATGCCCTACGCGTGACAAGCGGGCAACGGGCCGAGAAGCAAGCGCCATAAGAAAAAGATGCTACTGTTGATGTTCCATGCCAAGGATGGGAAATAGGGAACGGTTGGTCATGCCGCGTCTTGCCCTCCTTCACAGAAGCAGGAATAGATCGAGCTAGTAGGCCAAAGAGGCGGCCGGTTCTGGTCCGAAGACGGGGGCTAGAGATCCTGGTGCATGTAGGGGGCGTAGGCCCGAAGGCCACGCTCAACACTTTACTACTCGGGGTTGAGATCCCCATAGAATCAAGGTAAAGAGATGATTATGACCCTCCTGGTCTGTCTATCTTGCATCGGCGAGTCACCATCGCCCTCAAAGCCTACAGTGAAAGCTTTCAGAACTCCAATTCCGATAGTTTTGAAGCTTCCATCCTAATTGAAGCCTCTAATTCGATGAGCTGGCCTTTCAAAAGCAAAGTACTTCCGACCAGAACTAGAAGCCGCATTATAGATGTTGATTTCATGCTGCTAAGGAACAGCTAGTTAAGTGGTAGGAGGGAGTCTTCCATTCATGCCTTCATGGATGGGGCTACCTATGAGGTATGGCTTGAAAGCTGTTTTCTACTATAGGACAATTACAATACAATAGAGATTTCTGGACAAACTAGCGAGGACCGGCAGGGTGCGTAGCACGCTCGACTAATAAGGACCCTTTAGGGGGCTCGACTGATAAGGACCTTTAGGTGCTCGACCATTTTTTGACTTATTTGAGGGGCAAATAAGTAAATTGAAGAGGAGAGGGGCTCGACCATAAGGACCTTTAGGTGCTCGACTGTTAAGGACCTTTAGGTGCTCGACCATAAGCCCCCCCCACCCAATAAGTAAATTGAAGAGGGAGAGGAGTTTACTCCCAGGAAGGGAACAAAGAGCAACAGACTTCGCTTCACTATCCTTTATGAACCCTTGGAAGAACTTACAGTGAAGTAAGGAAGTGAAAGGGCAGTCCTAGCCCTAAGATCTTTTTCTTTATATTATATTATACCGAGAAATACCGGAAAGATCAAATTGACAACACGCAAAAGCCCCTTACGAGACTTCGAAGACTCGCTGACGATCATCTTTCCTGGGGTATTCATGTGATTCTTATGGGTCATGTTGTCATAGGGGCATTCACCCCTTTTCACAGCGGCTTTCCCGAAAGGAAGAGATCGGAGAATCGGTTTCGGTTGATGGGAGAGGGAGAGCGGAGAAAACAGCGGATAAGCGCGCAGCGGATAAGTGCATCGGTTCTTGTTATCGGTTGCCGCTCTTCTTCTCTCCTAGGTAGAAGACTCAGGGATTCTTTCAACAAGCGGAAATTAGCTCCTTCATGCGCCTAGCAGACAGATAGAATACATTCTTACCTGTTCTAGCTTATTACCTTAAAGTAGGAGGAAGGAGAGAAAATACATATAAGACAAAGCAGACTATCTTAAGATAGACTAGCAGACAATCTTAGACAGACTAGACACTATACACTAGAATTAGACGCGAGAGGGGAGTCCCAACCAGAGGAATTAGGAATTTCGTAAAGTGATGTTGAGTCAACGATGAGTGAGCAACAATCGGTAGATAACTGCCAACACAAGATGCTACTCCTATTGGAGAGAGCAGTTGGATGCTAATGGGATACAGGAGAAAGAAGAGAGCTACAATCTAATACATTCTATTCTGTCTTGAGCTACTGGACGATGTAACGTACCTAAGATAATAAGACATAAAAAAAGAGTCAGGTAACTAGGTGCAATACAAGAGGACGGTAGGACGACGAACCATAGGATGTCAGAGAAGCATCCGGGTTGTAACCATGTGAAGATTCAAAGGGGGCCCACATCGATCTAATTCGTTCCAGTGATCTTCGACCACCCCATGAAAGAGAGATAGAAACCTTAGAGAGCTTAAGGCCAGAAGGGGCTCGAAAGTAAGAAGGAACTATGCTTCACTCCCCTTAGAGAACTGACAGGGAGCTTGCTGGACTAACAATAAGACTTTCTATCCTTGGCCTAGCATCCAAATAGAATACCATTCTTATCCCGTGCTAGAACACTAAAGTTAGCTACATCTTTCAGGTAAACCATTCCCGAAACTAACGCCATCTAGCTATCAAAATAGAAAGTACATCCGGTTTCACTTTCCATCTTCTCCTAGCTTCCATCCCTTTTCCTTGCTTATCTATCTCTCTAATACGCTCTTCGTCTAGCTGCCCATAGAATACATTCTTATCTAGCCTAGCCTGCTTAAGATAAAGGGCCTTGAACAAAAGTCCTCATGATTGACTACTAACCCCGATATCCCTCACTAGGTCAGGATAGACTCGGATCATTACATCCTTTTTCTATGGAAGGATGTATAAGAAGAAGAAGAAAGCTGATGTCTTGGTTCATCTTTCTCTGTCTTGGTAGACCTTGAAAAAGGTGTAAAGAAAGAAAAATGGAAGTCTAGAAACGAGACGAGGAAAGATCAAAAGAGTGTAGTCAATCAAGTCTACTTAAGAAAGGAAAGATTAGACAGGCTAATTGAGCGCTATTCCACAGAGATCTCAACCTTGCCCCTTGAACAAGGGCTAGTTTGGGAACAGACCTAGAAAGCTATGCCTACAGATAAGAAGATGAATCTTGAGCTGGCCAAGTTCATTCAGGATGAGGGAAAAAGGTAGCCTATTATATAATATAGTGAACAGGTGCTAAGAGATCATCTTTTTGAGCTAGCCAGACACATTGATATATGCAATTCAAATGGGCGAAGTCAAATGGATAAGCGAAGATTCGCAATGCGAAGTAGGGCTTTGACCAGTATTTTTGTCTTTCTGCTTGATGAGCCGTACGAGATGAAATTCTCATATACGACGGGGTTGTTCTTATCATTAAGAAGCCGACCTTGAACCAGCAAAAGCAAGGGCGGGCTTCGGGAAGGCGTATCAGATAATAGGGGAAGCGACCTGACGCCAAGACTTGTTCTTCCACTGGCAACCACCAACATACACTGTAACTGTTAAGAAAAGTGGGTTTGCAGACTGAAGCTTCGTCATGCCCCCCAACCTCTCCTTAGTCCCTGGACTGTGAAACCGGAGCTGATTGCTGGCTCCAAGCTACCTCGCTAGCTAACTCTTATTGAGAAATATCTTGTATGCAATATGGGAAGATTATGAAATACCGGATTAAGTGCTTGCTGTCATTTACCGTACCAAAACCTTTGCTTTGATTGACACCCTACGTCCCTCTACGTCACCTTTAATAAATTCAGGTCAATTGCTTGCATTACCGGAGGCAACCCTGCACCCACTTATTGCTTTCTGTAAGCAGCCGCCTACAAGACACCAGTAGCCCTCCTTGTTGTTGGTTGACTATTTAGTCCCCAGTGGAGCGGATAACACGAGACGTCACTCGAACACGCCGCTTTAACGCAAGTAGTGTAGTCAGTTAAGCCGTAATGTGGCTACGCGCTAACTACGGCTTGACTTTCCTTAGCCAAATAGAAATAGAAAAGTTCTGTTAGGTTCTTAGTTTCTTAATCAGTCAATTAAGAGTCAGTTTCAATTATCAAAGAAGGTCCCGGAGGGGCTTGCGCTTCCTAGTGCAAGGAATATATTGATCTTTTAGGTAGATCGGCTCTATGCATGCCGCGGCTAGGGAAGGTTGAAATCTTTCGAACTTAAAAACACCACGATCTCATATTTTCTTCTTTCTGCTGCCAATACAACTCAAAATCTATTCCCATTCAGCATATTTACCACAAACCTATATCGAAAGCGTTATCGCACCTTATGAATACGGGGCTATGAAAGGCACACTCATATTTATCCTACACCCATCTAAATCCCTCTGTCGTCACGGATTCAGCAAGAGCCAGGCTTAGCACAATTGCTGCTATATATATGTAGGCAGCACTTCTTCTGTTTGGATGTAACTTGAGTGGGTCAAACTCCTCTTTTTCCAACATATACCTAGCCGAGCTATTTAGTGGTTCCCCGCATTCGCATGGGCTTGGAAGGGAGTGCGTGCTACACACCTTATTTACGTATGTGTCCCTGGCTACGCTGACCAGCTTTTCTAGATCGGGTGAGCAAAGTGCCTTCGGGTTCTCTAGCAAGGGTTCTGGTACAGCCATCCACCAAATGGAGAATCCGATGACTAAACAAGTCAAAAGAGCAAAGCGCAAGTCGTACATGTAGGAGTAGAGAAGAGCATCATTCAGCCTAAATTCTTGAATTCGACCCGTTTCCCGGGTTACATCAGCCAACCCCTGCTTCTCTGCAGGGCCCCAGTCAGTGAGGAGTGAAATCCTGTGTGAATCCAAAATACGAGTTTATTAACTTCAAAGGTGCTACTTCAACTTCTGCCTGAAAAGCCACGTGCGTGAGTGTTCGCCCTATCGTGCTTTCTCATGCGTTTAGTTTATAGTTCTGGTAGGTCAGTGCCTTTCCCGTCCCCGAATGGAGTAGATCGCTGAGTCCATAGGTTGCCCTCTCCCTTTCTGATGAAGCGGATGGCCCCGCATCCAACCAAAAGGCAGTCAAAGCCGAAAGTCCATTTGCGGAGGTACGCGGTGGAAGAAGGATATGATACGGAATAGGACATATCCAGGCATGGACTTGCGGACCAAGGACAATCACGGAATCTACTACTGAGAGTCGTACTCGGAGCTTTCGGTCTTGGGAGATACAGAGTTGCTTGCTCAACCAACCAGAGGGGAATGAGATTCTTAACTAGGAAGGATTACTAAAAGAAGGGGATGAGACACCCGGAAAACGCGCATTCGTCATTAGCAAGAAAACGGCATAGCTAACGCTTAGGCTTTCGCGAGATAAGGAGTTGCTTGTTGGCTTAAACCCCGATTCTTCCTTAGCTTGACAGCTAAAATATTTCATAACCTTAGCGCTAACGCACTAAGATATGATATAACCTTCTCCTCCTTTTTGGCTTGTTCACCATCCTCCATTAGCGCAGTAGTTTTCTTTTCTAATTCTAATCTAATATGGATGGATCTTCCGTTGTAGATTCCTTTTCCCGACTTCCTAATCTAATCGGGTCGATGCCCTTGCTTGCTGCTTGAAAGCCGTAGTTTGCCAGGTCTTTCCCGCCGAAGCGAACACCAGCTTGAGTCGAGTTCGAGTTTCATATATATACTGTGACCTTAGGGCTCCTTTCATTCAAAGAGGCGCCATTTCGGTCAGGAAGAACATGCATCGGAGAATAAGGATAGATATGCCGGAAAGACACGATACGGGGAGCCATACTCTACTCTACGGGAGAAGGGCAAAACACTTGTCTCTTCGGGTGGTCCCAGTCGGTAGAAGGACTATGGGGATGGGCACGCTGAAAACCTAAGTCCCCTTTTCCCTTCCTTATGATCAAAGAGATTTTGAGTCGGGTGGAGAAGGATCTGTCGTCTATGCTTTCAACTGATCCTGAAGATTTGAATCGTTTAGCTAGTGTCCATTCCCTGTCTTCTTGTG
>Ga0181469_100441_pt1 | contig 15620 bp, 21 predicted proteins | sample InSIn2SAF170_2_FD_119081 | JGI IMG/M metagenome (GOLD analysis project Ga0181469, IMG submission 119081) | Clean room microbial communities from NASA Spacecraft Assembly Facility at Jet Propulsion Laboratory, Pasadena, California, USA -... ... | reverse complement strand
CCTGCGCGGTCCTCATCGGCGTCCCGTGGCCGTTTCCAGCAGCGGCGGGTTTATCCGTTCTTGTGGGAACGGTGATGTGGTGGGGGTCTGGCCGGCTTGAGTCATCGGGGCATAGACGAATGGAACAGCATCGGGCGGCTCAGCTTCCTGAGGCCCTCCTGATGCTCTCGAGCGCGATGGAGGCTGGGCTGCCATTGCGGTCGGCAGTAACAACGGTAGCCGAATCGTTGGAAGGACCATGCGCTGAGGATTTGCGTCGGTTGGCGTCGTCTCTGGCGGCAGGAGTGCCGGACTCGAGGGCTTGGAACGATCTCGCGTCGGTAGAAGTGTGGCGTGATCCTGCTCAGGACGTCTCACGAGCCGTGGACTCTGGTGAAGGGATCAGCGAACTGTTGTCGGCCCATGCTGCGCAACTTCAGGTTGCAGCCGCAGAAAAGACCGAGAAAAAGGCACGTAAGGCGGGAGTTGACGCCATCGGTCCGCTGGTGTGCTGCCACCTTCCAGCCTTTTTGTTGGTTGGCGTGGTGCCGATTATCGCCGGAATGGTGTTGGGGGCGCTGTGACGACACGGGCTGTGTCGTGAGGGCACGGGCATGTCGTCCTGCCTGCCATCGGTTGTCCACAGGGGGTTTGGGTGACCGTAGGCGGGTTATCCACAGAAATGAAACTGACTGGCGGATTTTGGGAGCTCAGACGACAACTGGAGGTGTGAGGCACACGCCTCACAGAGGTCGGGAGTGGCCCGGCCTGATAAACAGACAGGAGACGACAGTGTCTGAGAACACCGATCCAACGACGGAACCCGTCATCTCTGCTAGGTCTCTCGACCTGGTTGGCGCTACTGATGTGGTAGAGCCCCGACATCGAGGGCGTTACCGAGCAGCGCGCAACAAGATCATTGATCGTGGCATGGCTACCGCGGAGTACGCCGTCGGCATGCTTGCCGCCGTCGCGCTCGCGCTGGTCTTGCTCAAGGTCGTCACCCACCAGGAGGTCTTCACGAAGCTGCTCAAACTGGTTGTCAGCATCATTGGCAAGGCAGGAGGCATGCTGCCGTGACCGGTCTGGCTCGTCGTGGCGGACGCTCGCGGGTGTCCGCCACGCCGGGTCGCTCCCCGCAGCGATCCCGGCAGCGTATAGCACGGGGGATGGTGACAGTCGAGATGGCTGTCAGTCTCATCGCAGCCACCCTGGTAGTGGCAACAAGTTGTTGGGTGGTGGGGCTGGTAGTCGTCGAGGATGCCTGCCGTACGACGGCCGCCCAGGTGGCCCGTCAGGTGGCTCGCGGGGATACCGCGTCGGCTCGGCAGGCCGAGAGTAACGCGCCCACCGGAGCCAAGGTATCTACAACCACATCCGGCGGCTGGGTGAACGTGACCGTTCAGGTCGACAGGTCGTTGGGGAGGATCGGGCCGGTACACCTGCGAGGGCAGGCCCGTTCTCCGATGGAACCGGGGCAGACATGATGAATTTGGCCTTGTCGAGAATCCGGACTCGTGGCACCAAAGCGGGTGGAGAACGAGGCTCGGGAACCCTGTTGTTGGCGGCTGTCGGGGTGGGGTTCATCGCGGCAGTGTGGATGTCACTTTTAATCACGGGATGGTGGTCAGCTACTCATCGTGCGGAAGAGACGTCTGACATGGCCGCATTGGCCGCTGGGGGAGCCCAGGCCATCGGGGAGCCTGGCTGCCCCGTGGCCGAGCGAACCGTCAAAGCCAATGGGGCTGAACTGGTTTCATGCGTTGTGCATAACACGGAGAACGGGTCGTCTGTGACCGTCGAGGTAGGGGTACAGCTTCACCGCGGATGGGAGTTGCCGGGAATGCCTACCAGGGTGGTGAAATCGTCTCGGGCCGGCCCGATGGAGTGAGAATTTCGCCCAGAAATGCCAGGGGAACCATAGGCGGCCCTAGGGGGCGTCGGTGATCCGTCCTAGCGCATGAGTTCCAGGTGTCGCTGCACGGATGCTGTGTCGAGATCTCGATATGGAATTGGGACGGATCACCGTCATTCCTGATGCTCATAGGACCGGGAAATTATACCTCTATCGAGAGTTGCGGATGGTTCCAGGAATGGCACCGAGCGAGGTCATTTCAGCCCAGGCAGCCGAAGACGACCTGGGTCAGTTGTCTGTCACGATGACTCAAGCCGGCCAGACCCCCACCACATCACCGTTCCCACAAGAACGGATAAACCCGCCGCTGCTGGAAACGGCCACGGGACGCCGATGAGGACCGCGCAGGCCGCAACTAGCCCCGCTAGCACCCGTATGTGCGATGCTGGGGCTCCGGGGCGAGGAGCCAGCCAAGCGGGAGGCGGTTTCCGAGCCTGAGTACGTGTTCGTGCTGTCGCCGGAACGACCAGCCACGCTGCGATCGCGGCCATGATCATCGCCGGAAGGAGGGTTCCCGTCACATCGATGTCGCTCATGGCAGTGCCTCCTTCGCTACCCGATCAGCCAGAGACTCACTCCACAGCACCCCAACGCATGCCAGCAAGGTCGATCCCAACAAGCAAGCCCTCCCTAACCATGTGGTGGTAAGGAACACCGTCGGATGCGCTCCGACGACATGGCCCATAAGCAATCCGACCAGAGGTAGTAGACCCATGATCCGCCCCGACGCCCGAGCCGCCGCGAGTTCGGAGTCGAGGGTGGCTTCTAGGCGGGCTCGCCGAGCTGTTCCTTCAGCCACGGATTTCGCCGCTGGGGCGAGGGGCGCACCTGTTGTCGCCGCCAAATGCCACGCGTGGGCTAGTGGCACCAGACCAGCCATCCCTGGTTACCGGGAGGTGGCAATGAGGGCGTCGGAAACGCTTCCGCCCACTGCCTGAGCCCGCCTAGCCTGGGCCAATACCTCCACGTCATCAGCCACGTGCTCTAGCGCAACTGAGGGGATCTCTCCCACCGACACCCGTCCAGCCAAAGCCCTTGTCGCCCGGGCAACCTCGCGACCGCCTTTAAGAATCTGGGCTCTCCGACGCTGACGGCGCACAACGACGAGCACCGTTTCGCCCACGACTACTGTCATAACGGCCCACACCACACCGCTCGCGCCAAAAAGCAACCAGGCCACCACGAACCCCACCGGTATCCCCGACCACGCTGGTAGATGCCGCCCCTCCTGCTTCCTTGTGGCGGATGGCATCGCTATCCATACTGCCAACCCCATAAGCAAGGAGGCTCCGATGACCGTCATCGCGCCACCTCCATTCCGAGCAACTGTGACAACCTCCCCGCACCGTCGCCAAGAGTCATCACGCCGTCGGCATCCCACCGCACGGCGGGTAGGACCACAGCTCGACCCTCGACATCGACGAAAACCCCAATCTCCGCCACCCGTCGTCCCCTCTCTCCCCTCTCCACATGAATGACGGTGTGAAGGGCTGCGGTGATCTGAGCCGATGCCGCCTCCCGAGATAACCCACCCAAAGCAGCCAAAGCCTCCAGACGAGCCGGCACCTCAGCCACCCCGTTGGCGTGCACCGTCCCGCAACCACCCTCATGACCGGTATTGAGGGCCATGAGGAGATCTCGCAGTTCCGCCCCTCGCACCTCTCCAAGGACGATCCGGTCGGGCCTCATTCGCAAGCACTGACGGACCAAGTCGGTCAGAGTCACCGATCCTTTACCCTCAGAGTTGGCTGCGCGGGCCTCCATTGACACCCAGTGCGGATGGTCGATCCAGATCTCCCGGGAGTCCTCCACAATGACCAGCCTTTGGTCCGACGGCAAGCTCGTCAGCATCGCGGAAAGCAGGGTCGTCTTTCCGGTCCCGGTACCCCCAGTTACCAAGAAGGCCAACTTCCGGCTCAAAATTGTGTCGATCATCCGTCGGCACCCCGGTGCCATCGATCCTCCGGTTACCCAATCGTCGAGGGAGAGGCAGCGTCGGGACGGCACTCGCAAACTAAGACAGGTCCCTGGCCTCGCCAGCACATCCAAGACAGCGTGAACCCGGGTGCCGTCTGGCAGCCTGGCATCCACCCACGGATTGCCGTCATCGAGCCGACGCCCCACCGCTGCAGCCAGCCGCACTGCTAAAGCCCTTACTTCCTCAGGTCCGCTGAAGGTGACGTCGGTCAGTTCCAGGCCTTGTCCGCGGTCGATAAACACCTGGTTGGGACCGTTGACGAGGACGTCAGTGACCCCGTCCATTGCCAGCAAAGGATCTAATCGCCCGGCCCCAGTGCTGGTGCGGCGTAGCTCTTCGACGACCGCCAGTACGGTTTTGTCTGAAGCCACCCGGCCACAGTCGAGAATGGCGTGGGCGACGTCCATCGGTGTCCAGTCCCGCGCAAGGCCAGCCAGTCGGCGTCGCACCTGCTCGACGAGCTTGAGATCCGGTTCTTCTCCGCTCATGAGCCCATCACCTGATCAACGAGCTCAGCGCACCCGCTACGCCATCGTCGGGAGGCCACCACCCATGGCGCTTCCCCGTCCCCCTGCCACGAGTCCAGTCGGCGGTCATCCTTGATCGTCATATCGGGCCGTACCCCCAACACCGACTCGATATCCTCGTCAGGCATGGATCGTCCCGGCCCTCGCCGCGCTACGAGGAGGTCCGGAAGGTTCTGCCCTCTGGCCGTCATCACAGATCTGAGGTCAGCCGCCACCACCCCGACCTTGACGTTCACCGTGACCTCCGGAGTATCAAGACCTCCCGGATCCACGACGACAAGATCGTGATCGCCAGCCAGGGAATCAACCACAGCTCTACGAGCTGCTGGAGGCACGTGAACACCCACCCTGCCTGCACTCACCACCTCAACACCGTCGAGGGAAGGCACGTGAGACCCCAAATCAGTCGTCACCCCGCGGGCCGACGCCAACTCAGGCCACCGCCACCCGTCTTTTCTCTCGATGCCTAGCAGCAGGTCGATCCCGCCGGCACTGGGATTAAGTTCAACCAGCCCAACTTTTATCCCCGACCTCGCAGCGGCCCATGCCAGACCTGATGCCAAGGTGCTGACCCCAGTACCGCCTCCACTCGAATTCACCTGCACCACTGTGGCCCTCGATGTCGTCGCCAGTTCGTCATGGAGAATCTCAGTAAGCACCTGATTGGCTCGCGGCACGACGATGACGCTGGCCGATAGTCCCGCCGACCAGCGTGCCGCCTCCTCAGCGTCGAAACCGACGACATAGGTGCCCGACCGTGGAGACAGCCCCCACGCCATCACCGACCCAGCCATGTCCGCTCCTACCAGCAATGGACCATTCCTCGACCAAGCCCGTGACACGGCTTCGCGGCCCCCTAAGACTTCCACACCAACCCCACCGCTGGCTGCCACTGACCCGACGACCTCCGCCAATCGACTATCCCGGGTCACCAAGACGACCGCTGTCTCCTCCGGGGCAGCACTATGCGCAGGCCGATGCACCGCAGCGCCCCGTCCTTGTCCAAGAATCTTCATACCTTCAGTTGTCGTCGGAAACCGCAGAATTCGTCACCCAATGTCAGATCTGTGGAAAACCGTGCCAACTCGCCGACGAGCCCCTGTGGACAACCCTGGCCACCACGATTCCCTCTACAATCGGGGCCATGGCAGTCTCTTCGGCACCGCATCTTCCCAGCGGCTCATTCGAATGGCTGACTGCCGGACGTGTGGACCCAGGTAGTCGAGTCGTCGTGCTGTGCCCGACCGTCGCCCATTGCCGAGCCGTTGCCTCCCATGGGGCCGATGTCCTGGCCGTTCACCGCGATCCCGATACCGCGGAAAAACTCAACCGCATTCCTGGCGTCATGGCCGTCTGCGGGTCGCCCGAATCGTTACCTCTTAATTCATCCAGTTTCGATGCTGTCTTGGTGCACCAGGGCTTTCACGAATTGGCCCCCGGCCTCGCCTTACCTGAAATCGCCCGCGTCCTGCGCCCAGGCAGTGTCCTCGGCGTCTCCTGGCTGGTACGCGATGACACTGTTCCGTGGGTCAAGCGGCTTGCGGCGCTACTGCGCACCGTCGATGAGAATGCTATGAGCGGCGACTACGGCACCGAGTCAGTACATGAACTCATCTCCAGCAAGTACTTTCCGGAGGACGAGCACACCACCAAGCGCCTGTGGGTGCCGGTCAACCGTGACTCTCTCGTCGCCATGGCTGCGGCCCGACCGGCCGTCCGGGCCCTCGACTCCGACGCCCGCTCCAACGTGCTCACGAAGGTTGCCGCACTCGCCGACGATTCTGCCGGGACTAGCGGGTTACGTCTGCCCTATCAACTTGAATGCTGGCGGGCTTGGGTCGACCACGATGAGCTCACCACCCCTATTCGACCCCATGACGACGGCCTGACGATCACGCTCTGATCCCGCTCACACCGTGCCTTAACACGGTCCGTCCACCCTATGAGCGCCGATCGGTGACATCACACCAATTTGGTATGCTGCTACACAGGGTGTGCCGGGAAGTCTGGTCGGCGTGACTCTGTCCCCTATCCCGCTGAGCCCGCGCCGCGGGTTCCCGAGAGGCATTTATGACGGATTCCCGCAAGAACAAGCGGCCTCGCAAGAGCATCCTTCGACCGGTGACAGGCCCGAACGCCCTTCACCTGTCTGACATCTTCCGAAACGAAACCACTGGCGGCATGCTGATGCTGGCAGCCACGGTCGCAGCCCTCTTGTGGGCCAATCTTGGTCATCACTCGTACCATTTCTTCCGTGAATTGGCTCTTGGTCCGCTCACAATCGAGCAGTGGGCGGCTGACGGCCTTCTAACGGTCTTCTTCTTCATCGCCGGCCTCGAACTCAAGCGAGAATTCGTTGAGGGATCGCTATCGCGACCTGCTGACGCATTGGTCCCCATCGTTGCCGCAGTATGCGGAATGGTGTTCCCGGCTGGCATCTACACGCTATTCAACGTGTTAGCCAGCGACGGACACCCGGCAGGTTGGGCCATCCCGATGGCAACCGACATCGCCTTCGCCTTGGCGGTACTAGCCATCGTCGGAGCAGGCTTGCCACAGGCCGTACGAGCCTTCCTGCTCACCTTGGCCATTGCCGATGACCTCGGTTCGATCATCGTGATCGCAGTCTTTTTCTCCACGGGCCTGGACATCTGGTGGCTCGCCGGTGCGATCGCCTGCATCGGCCTCTGGGGAGTGATGCAACACTTCCACGTCGATAACGGCTGGTGGTACGTGCCGATCTTCATCGTCGGGTGGTGGTGCATGCTGCGCTCCGGCGTCCACGCCACCATCGCCGGCGTCGCTTTTGGCCTCCTGACCCGCACTGAGGAAGACGTCCTGGACGACCCCGTTGATCGCTGGCAGCACAAAGTGGAGCCATGGTCGGCCGGTGTCGTCGTCCCCTTTTTCGCTCTCATGAGCGCCGGTGTCCACGTCAGCGGGAAAACCTTCCTGGCCCTATGGACTCACCCAATCTCGCTGGGTATCGTCTGCGGGCTCATTCTTGGAAAGGTCATCGGCATCACCCTCGGATCCTGTCTCACCGCCCGATTCACCTCGGCTGAGCTGGGTCGCGGTGTTGTATGGCGCGACATCATCGCGGTAGCTGTGTTGGCGGGCATCGGATTTACCGTCTCAATGCTCATGACCGATCTATCCTTCCCAAAGAACCACGAATTCGCGGACGAGGCCAAGGCATCCGTGCTGATGGCATCCTTCTTGGCGGCCATCCTTGGTGGTGCCATGCTGCACCATCGCGGCAAAAGTCACGCCATGCGCCAGACCAAGCATTCCCACGAGGTTCCGGTTGCAGCCGGTACCTGCAACGACTAAAGCCAGTTCCTGCGACGACAACTCAACCCGAACACAGCAGATCGAACCTATTCCCGTTAGGCTGAGATCATTACATTCATCACGCGGAGGCATCCCATGGCAGACAAGCTCCCGGTTGGCGATACGATTGACAACCTTAAGACTGACGGCCAGAAGTTGGTCCAGGACTCCAAGGCCTTGGTGACGGCGGAGATCAAGCCTGCCGCCAAGCACGCCGGGATTGGTGTCGGCATGTTCGGAGGCGCTGGTTACTTCGGTATCGTCGGCGCACTGTTGCTGTGGCTGTGTGGCGCCTTCGCTTTTTCTCTTATGTGGCAGCATATTGGCAACTGGGACATCCTGCTGTCTCTAGTTGTCGGTTTTGCGACGATGGCTGTCGTCCTATTCATCCTGGCAGGCATCCTCGCCCTGGCCGGCAAGGGACAAATATCTCAGGTCAAAGCCCCGACCGGCATCGTTGACGAGGCTAAATCAACTCTCACAGCGGTCAAGTCGGCCGTCGCCCGTGGTAAGTACAACGCCACTGCCCGCAGCAGCATCGACGCCAGCGAAATTCCTTCTCCTGCCGCTCCGGTGGCGGCTGACGGGACTTCCGCTCCCCGCCGCGCTAGCGGTGCGACCGAGCGCGACTGAGTTAACTATTACGGCCCTCCCACAGCTATGTGGGAGGGCCGTTGCCTATGATGTAGCCATCAAGGCGCGGAACCCGCACCTCAAGGAATGTCGTTCGGCGTCATCTCCTCCGGCAGACGTCGAGCCCCTAAATATCCTTCCGGAATCTCCACCATGCGCTCCCGATCCCACGGCCGGGACCATCCGCCGCGATCGAGCAAAGCGTCGAGAACATGGGCAGTGAATCCCCACACGAATATGTCGGGTAGGACGAAGGCCGGACCGCGATATCCCGAGGGGTGACGTGTGGTGGCACGAGCCGCCGGATTTGCCAGGTCAGCCAGTCTGACACGCTGCACCATGGCCACCTCGGCGGGATCCACGACCCCAACTGTCCCTGCCCCACTCCAGGTGGCGATGACGGTCGTGACATCAGAGCCGCTAGCAGCCACGTGGGCAGTCGGCAGCACTCCCCTCACGGTGACGAGGCGTCTGTCCAATCCCACCTCCTCGTGGGCTTCCCGCAGGGCGGTATCGACGATCGTCTCGTCAGTGTTCTCAGCCCGACCCCCAGGTAGGGCTACCTGTCCAGCATGGTGACGCAAGGACAGTGGTCGTCGAGTCAGGACAATGTCGTTCCCTTCCTCGCTGATAAGGGCCAGCACCGCCGAGGATCGTCCGCCGCCAGGTCGTCGTCCCACCGAAAAATCAGGGTCGTCACGGCCAAGACTGGCGATGAGGGCACTTAAGTGACTCATGGCGTCCTCTTAATGACCTTGTCAATAGCAGAGTCAAGCTCCCGCTGGGAGCGCCACTGTCCACTGTGACGGGTGACGATAGTTCCGTCGCGCACGATGAAGGTGACGGGCACCCCACTGATCTGCCAAGCGCCTTGGATAGTGCTGTCAGGATCCTGCAGGTGGGGGAAGGTCAGACCCGCGTCACCCGCGAACGAAATGGCCTCGGATGCGTCAGATTCAGCGTAATCGATGCCAAGGAAGTGCACCCGGTCGTGATACCTGCGGTACGCGTTCGCAATGAGCGGAGCCTCACTACGACATGGTCGACACCACGACGCCCAGATCGTCACGACGGTCACACCCCTCGACGTCGCCCGAGACATGGAGACCGTCGGCCCCTCACCAAGGCATTGCAAGCCGTGATCAGGCATGGGCCGGCCCTCTGTGGCCGGCCCGGAACTTTTCGCAATCGGCCCCGACGGCAGATGCGAGCACCCCGGTATTCCGGCATCCTCGCGCTGATGAGCCATGCCCGCATCTCCCCCGCAGCCAGCAAACATCAAGGCGGCCATCACCGCGCTGAAAACCTTCATCCCCCTCATCGACGCGGCTCCCGGACTAACGTGGCGGCCTCCTCGGGATCCGTTGGGCCTTCCCCGAAGGACGGGCACCACTCGGCAACCGGGCATACCCCGCAGGCAGGACGCCGCGAGTGACAGCGCCGCCGCCCGTGCCAGATGAGGCGGTGACACAACATCACCCATTCAGACGGGTCAAAAAGCTCAGCCAGGTCGGTTTCCACCTTGGCGGGGGTAGTCGCATCGGTCCAGCCCAGACGTCGAGATACCCGCATGACGTGGGTGTCCGGGGTGATTCCGGGGATGCCGAAGGCATTACCTAAAACAACATTGGCGGTCTTACGACCGACTCCGGGCAGGGTCACAAGAGAGTCAAGATCGTCAGGGATGGCACCGTCAAAATTGTCGACGAGCTTCGCGCCCATCGACACCAGGCGCGCTGCTCGGGTTGGTCCACATCCCAGCGGGGCGACTACTGTCTCGACTTCACCAATGTCAGCATCGGCCAGGGCCTGGGGGCCAGGCCAACGGTTGAACAACGTGGGTGTGACGGTATTGACTCGCCGATCCGTCGTTTGGGCCGACAGCACCGTGGCAACGAGCAATTGGTACGGACCGGCGTAATTCAACTCGCAGTGAGCGTCTGGATAGGCCTTGGCAAGGAGTGCTCGCACCTCGTTGGCGCACGCGCGGCAGTCCTCCCGTTGAGGTCGAGATGCGCTAGGGGATGCTGCCATGGAGCTAAGCATAGGAGGAGAATCGAGGCCCGGTGTCAGCACCGAATGTGACAGCTGCCACAATGTAGGCACACGCCCGGCCACGAATGGTCGAACGATGCACGTGCTCATGAGGGGAGATGTTCGGATGGCAAATGTGGTGGCAACAGCGGCGACCCAACCGTTCTTCGCAACTCTCGGCGCAGCCTCGGCCGCCCGAATCATGGCCATGTGTGAGGCGTCAGTCTGCCCGCGAAATACCGTGATCTTCGAGGCCGGAGACTCAGCTGACAACCTGTACCTCGTCGTCGAAGGAAAGGTGAAGCTCACTCGCTCCACAACTGCCGATGACCTCACTCCCCGCGACTCCCTGTTGTGGCTTATGGGCCCCAGTGACATGTTTGGGGAGCTGTCGCTGGTTGACGGCGGCACCCGCTCCACGACGGCCACCACTGTGACCCGCTGCAGCCTGCTCAAGACTCCGGGTGCGCAGATGCGCGAGCTCGTTAAAGGCCGTCACGACGTCGCCCTGGCTATGTTGGGACGCCTGTCGGAGCGCCTGCGTCGAGCCGACGACAACACCGCCCATTTTGTCTCCGGTGACGTCCCAAGTCGATTGGCGTACACCCTGCTCGACCTGGCACGACGCTTCGGTACCGCGAACCCGTCAACTGGGCACATCGTGGTGCGTCACGACCTCACCCAGCACGAGCTCGCCCAGGCCGTCGGCTCCTCCCGAGAGACCGTCAACAAGGCGCTGACGGATTTCGCCGCTCGGGGATGGATCGCAGCGCGACCCAAGGTTGTCACCATCATGGAGCCGGAGAAGCTGGCATCGCGGGCCAACTGAGTTCGCGGCACCTCACATCCACAAGTGTGGGGGCCAGGCGTTAACGCCTGGCCCCCACAGTGTTGTTCTGGAACCGGCGCGATCAGACTTCGACGGTCAGTTCGACCTCGACGGCTGATCCGAGTGGCAGGGTGGCCACCCCGACGGCGCTGCGGGCGTGTCGGCCATGCTCGCCGAAGACCTGGCCAAGCAGCTGCGACGCGCCGTTGGCTACCCCAGCTTGACCGGTGAAGTCCGGGGCGGAGTTGACGAAGACGACCACTCGGACAATCCGCTTAATGGCGTCCAACCCACCGGCCACTTCAGCTGCCGCAGCGATGGCGTTAAGAGCAGCGGCGCGGGCAGCCTCAGCGGCCTGCTCAGCGGAAACGGCGTCTCCCACCTTGCCAACGGCAGTCAACTCACCATCAACGAAGGGTAGCTGACCGGAGGTAAGAATCTGTGATCCGGTCTGAATGGCCGGCACGTAATCGGCAACCGGAGCCGCAACTGGAGGAAGAGTAATCCCCAATTCGGCACACCTCGTTGTGGCGCTCATCGGGGTTCCTCCTGGTCAGGCAGCGGACGTTTGAAGTAGCCCACTAGCGAATCGGGGTTGGGGCCGGCGACGATCTGAACAAGTTCCCAACCGTCGGCTCCAAAGTTATTGAGGATCTGCTGCGAAGCGTGCACCAGAATCGGTGCTGTGAAGTACTCCCATCGGGTCATGACTTCACCCTAGCCGTCTTCGTCAGAGTTCCCCGGTCAGCGAGCAGCACATCGCGCCAACTCGTCACGTCTGGACGCTCACGCAGCAAGCGTCGCCTCTCACGCTCGGTCATACCGCCCCAGACCCCCCACTCAAGCCGGTTATCCAGGGCTTCAGCAAGGCATTCCGGACGGACGCGGCAGTCAGTGCAGATACGCCTAGCTCGGCGCTGCTCTTTTCCATCCGGAAAGAGGGCATCTGCCATACCGCCGCAATTTGCCTGGAGCGTCCAATCGTCAGCTTCATTGCTTTCCACGAATCTCACGGTACGCGATACGGATGCTTTTTGACAAGGGACCAAATAGTCAAACTGACTGCACGATGGACCATGATATCGCATACACCTACTCTAGAGTTACCCCATGGACACCACGACCACCATCGGTTGGGGAATCGCAGGCACTGGACGTATCGCTCGCACGATTCTTAAAGACTTCGCACATGTCCCGGGAGCACGCATCTGCGCTATCGCGTCAAGGTCGGCAGCCCGCGCCGATGCTTTTGCCGATCTGGTTACTCAGAACCTGAGTTGTCCCCGCCCAGACACTCATGATTCCTATGTCGACATGATCACCAACCCCACAGTGGACGTCGTTTACGTGGCAACCCCGCACCCTCAGCATCGACCGATCGCCCTGGCTGCCATTGACGCCGGGAAGGCTGTTCTCGTCGAGAAATCCTTCGCCGCAACTGCCCATGCGGCTGCCGAAATAGCTGAGGCTGCTCGGGCTAAAAGGGTCTTTGCCATGGAGGGGATGTGGACCCGGTTTTTGCCTGTCGTTACCGAGATGATCGACGCCGTCAACAATGGCGCGATCGGCGAGCCGACGGGTATCCAGGGAGATTTGTTCGCCCTGCGCGATTATGACCCTGACGACCGTCTCTTCTCCCCAGCTCTAGGTGGTGGAGTAACCCTTGACCTCGGCGTCTATGCCCTCGATTTCGCCATTCGCCTCTTTGGAGAGCCCACCGAGGTCATCGCCCGTGGCAACCACTTCCCCAATGGGGTGGATTCCGACGCTTCGATGCTGCTGACTTTCCCAAAGAACAAATTCGCCACGCTGGCCATCTCGTTCACCTCCGACGGTCCGGGACGCATGACTATTCAAGGCACCGACGGCTGGATAGAGGTCGAGCCTAGGTTCCACCACCCCAGCCGTATCCTCATCCACCGCCGCGGAGTCATCCCGGAGATCCACAACACCCCCGCGCTGGGCCGCGGCTACGCTCACGAACTCATGGAGGTCTGCCAATGTCTGCGAGCCGGACGCACCGAGAGCCTGACGATGCCACTCGACGACACGCTGGCGGTAGCCAGGACGATGTCTCGAGTCCTCGACCAGCTCGGTGTGGAGAACTACGACGACACTGAACTGTCCCACGCCTGAACCTTGGGCCCGACAACAGGCCGTGACTCCTCAGATCACTCGCCCACTCCTCGCCCCCTCCAGGAAATCGTACGGACGCTAGTAAGTCCAAACTCCGTGACTGACGTGCCACTTCCCTTACGTCCCTGCTGGATAATCATGGACACCTCCACGACTACCTGTTCGATGCAGGGTAAGGAGTATGCTAACATCATCAAAATCCGAATCTCGACGAAGTTGATTCCCATGAATACATTGGTCACTGTTGACCGACCTGCCAGTATGACCGAGCAGGAATGGCGAAAAGCCATCAAATTTGACAGCACCGACTGGGGCTGGATCATTATGAGCATCGGCATGGCTATCGGTGCTGGTATTGTATTTCTTCCAGTGAAGGTCGGCTTAGTCGGATTGTGGGTTTTCCTCGTCTCATCGGTGATCGCCTATCCCGCGATGTACCTGTTCCAGAGGCTATTTATTAACACTTTGGCCGAATCACCCGAATGCAAGGACTACCCAAGCGTCATCTCAGGTTATCTGGGAAAGAACTGGGGCTTTTTTATCGGTATCCTCTATTTCATCATGTTGGTGATCTGGGTATTTATTTATTCGACAGCCCTCACCAACGATTCCGCCTCTTTTCTCCATTCCTTCGGAGTGACCAAAACTGTGTGGTCGCACAATCCGTTCTATGGTCTGGTTGTCATCTGCATCATGGTGGCGATCGCCTCACGAGCGGAAAAGATCCTTTTCCGAATCTCGACGGTGATGGTACTCACGAAACTGTCTGTCGTGACTTTCCTCGGCCTCGCGATCATCGGCAGCTGGAACCTGGCGAACGTCGGGGCCTTCCCGAGCTTGGGCTACCTGGTGAAACAGACCATCATCATGCTCCCATTCACATTGACCTCGATACTCTTCATCCAGTCACTCAGCCCGATGGTCATCTCCTACCGGGCCCACTACAGGTCAATCGAAGTAGCACGTCACAAGGCCTTGCGCTCCATGAACATCGCGTTCAGCGTACTGTTCATCACAGTCTTTTTCTATGCCATCTCCTTCAACTTAACCATGGGACATGACGTAGCGGTGAAAGCCTACAATCAAAACATCTCGACCTTGGCGATGGTGGCCCAGGGCATGGGAGGCACGACCGTCAAGATTTTCTCCTTGATTCTCAACATCTTCGCCGTAATGACGGCGTACTTCGGGGTGTTCCTCGGCTTCCGTGAGGCATGCCAAGGAATTGCGATGAACGTGCTACGCCGCCTCATCCCCGAGGAGAGAATCAACAAGAAAATTGTTTCATGGTCCATCCTCGTCTTTGCAATCCTAGTGTCGTGGGGTGCTATCCTCCTCAATGCCCCTGTGCTGAGTTTCACCTCCATCTGCAGTCCCATCTTCGGCATGATCGGTTGCCTCATCCCAGCGTATCTTGTATTTAAAGTTCCCTCACTTCACAAATTCCGACGCCCGAGTCTAATTCTCATTATCGCAACAGGAATTCTTCTAGTTGTCTCGCCATTCCTGGCTTTCAGCTAATTCTTATCAGAAAGGTTGATCATGACACCCTTGGCGACCGAAGGAGTCCGGAATGCCGACTCGATGCAGAAAACACGATGTCAAACCCCGCTTTCTCCCTCTGAGATCAACAACCTCATTGAGGCCCTCCACCAGGGCGTGACCCCAGCCACCGGCTGCACCGAACCGATTGCCTTGGCCTATGCCGCAGCGCGCGCCAAACGAGCTCTTGGAAGCGACGCGAAACAACTCGACTCTCTCCACATTGACGCTCGGGTATCCCCCAACATTATGAAGAACGGCATGGCCGTCATGGTCCCCCGGCACCGGACGGCCCGGCCTCGAGATCGCCGCAGCGGTGGGAGCCCTCGCAGGCAACCCCGATGCGGGGCTAGCGGTCCTGGCCGACGTCAGCGAAGACGCGGCAGAGAAGGCGCGTCACCTAGTCGATTCAGGAGCCGTCGAACTCACTGTGGCCGATGTGGACGATGACCTCTATGCCGAAACCGTCCTTCACCTCGATGGTCACCACGCTCGAGCCTGTATTGCAGGCGACCACACAAACGTATTCCTTGTCAGCCGCGACGACGAAGTCCTTGAGAGCAAGGAACGCCCAGCCGCAGGCCACGTCCCCCCCGACGGCCGCACTCCTCCAAGGCCTCAGTCTGGCCAAGATCTACGATTTCGCTACCACCGTGGATATTGAGCGCATCGAGTTCATTACCGAAGCCGAACGCCTCAACAGCGCCTTGGTCG